>OGYI01000754.1_pt1 | contig 37728 bp, 45 predicted proteins | sample 1576521 | NCBI WGS metagenome assembly OGYI01 (sample SAMEA3541484, study PRJEB24748) | human gut metagenome | biome: human gut; feature: human-associated habitat; material: faeces | place: China | collected 2012
TTTTTGTTTTTACTTTTAAATTGCAAAAATGGTGGGAAATTGTTAAAAATTTTGCGCTATTCCTTCCGCTATTCCTTCTCGATTTCAACCCTTATTTTGTTAACTGCATCAATTTTATCTTCGATTGGAATACGTACATAATTTTTTAGGGTAGTATTAAAATTAGCATGTCCGCCTGCCTCTGTAATAACACTGGTTTGCACACCTGCTCGCGCTAACTTTGTAAAATAGGTGTGCCTACCAGTTTGTGGAGGTAATTTTCTAATACCTAATCGTTCGATTGTTTCCCAGTATAGTTTGTAAAATTGTTTTTTACTTATTTCTATTAGTTTATTTTTTCCGGTATTATAAAAATGCGTGACAATAGGGAGAATACAATCTGCGATTGCTAATTCTCGATTTTTTCCCGCATCTGTTTTAATACCACCAATCATATATTTTTTATCCAGATAGACATTTTCTTTTTTTATATCAGCTAACTCGCCGTATCTAAGGCCTACATATGACATGAGGAGTATGTAGCCTGTAAAAACACTTCCGTTCTTGTAATCGCACCAAAATTTATGTAACTCTTCGTCAGAATATACTTGCCGTTTCGGAATCGGTGCAGGTGGGATTTCCAATTTTTTAGCCTTATTTATATCACACCATTCTCGTTTAATGGCGATATCATACAGATGGCATAATAACGCTTTAATATCTTTTGCAGTATCGTGTGTAGGCGCAACCTCTTTTATTAGATCTTGCATATCAGAAAACGTAACATCAACTATTTTTTTGTTATGTAATGAAATTATTTTGTTCCATGCAAATCGCAATTTATCCTGCTGTGATTTACTTAGGTTTTTATATTTTTCAGTGTCGATAAAAATTTGATACAAATTAAAAATAGTGTGGTTATCAACTGTTTCTTTATTTCGTAAAATAGATATTGCGTTTATAGCATCTGTTTTTTTATCAAATGTAGCAGTGCGGACCTTCTTCTTTGTTTTGCCATCTACGACATAGTAATACAGAACTACCTCGACTTTATATTTACCGCTTGCTGTTTTAAACACTGTTCCTTGCCCATTGCCACGCGTCTTTACATTACGCGTCTTTATAGTTTGATTGGTGCCACACAAATTGCAAAACTTAGAATTGTCCGGTATCTCTTTCTTACATTTTTTGCACCTCAATTGTACATGCCTCCTAAAAAAGGGCGCAAAAAAGCAGCCCTTGATTTTTACGGGCTGCAATGGTACAATATTTTTGGTTGAACACCGTACTATGTAGCCCTAGGGTTATATAGTCAACGTCTCTATCCTGTTGGCGCAGGGTAGGGGCGTTTTTTTGTTTTAATTTATAATTATTATTTCTAGAAACCAGTGACCTCTACGATTTTATAGCCCGTAATATCATTATTTGTAACCAATGCTTTAAACTCCCAAGTTCCTCCTGGTTCTAAGTTATTAACATTAGCTAATGTGGAACCTGCCTGAGATTCACCCTTGTATAAATTGATGCTGACTTGCACATAAGAATAAGTTTTATTAGTGTTATTTTTAACTTTACCAACAATATAAGATAAATATCCATCATGTACAACACTATGTTCTAACACTTCTAAATTTTCCTTTTTTTCTTGCTGTTCTGTCTGTGCTGTTCCATCTGTTGCAGTTTGAGTAGTCTGGCTTACTCCACATCCAGCAAATACCGCTGATGCTGCGAGTAGTCCAACAAGTAAAACCAATGCTTTCTTTTTCATTTCCTTTTCCTCCAATGATTGACATTCTTCGCTAGTTTAGTATAATATTTTTGGAGTGATGACATGCACTTCGAGTCAAACCGTTCACTACTGCCATAGTGAACGGCTATTTTTTATTTTGTAATATATTGGTGAAATTCTTTAATCCATTCAGGATGTTCAGAACCTTTTAAAAGTAATTCTCCATTTTTGTACTCGGCGATTTCTGCAAAGCCGTTGTCGTTATCAAAAAAGACAGCTTCGTCACAATAGGGGAGAATAGCCTTTAGAGATTCGAATCTATTTTGAAATCTGCGCATAACATCTTCTTTGGGAATATCATGCCCGCCTTTTTCAACACGGTTTTGGATTCTTTTTAAGCTCTCTGTGGCTGTGTCTAAGCCTACATAATATAATCTAATGTAATATCCATGCTCTTTTGCTTTTTTCGCTGTAGAAACCGTTCTGGCACCCGAAAGAGTAGTTTCTTGTGTAAATGATAAACCGTGCTCAATGCAACGGTTTATTTTTTTAATCGCTTCTTTACCACCGGATATTTTATCACCTAAAGCAGCGTTTAGCTTATCCACGTCAATAATAGTGCCTAAGTCTTTGCGTTCTGCTTTAATTGCACCGGTAAGACTGGATTTTCCGGAGCCGTTTACGCCACCTATAATAGTGTATATTTTCATATTTCTTATCCTTTCCTACAATTGATAAATAAATCTGTGAGTAAAACCAGTAGCAATACCTTCTATAACCTCAAATCGGAGCCACCCCCGCACCTGCGGGGAAAACTTAAGAGAAAGAAATTTCTCTTTCTTCATCGGATGGCCACCCCCGCACCTGCGGGGAAAACGTAACATCTTTATTTTCGGGATTTCAAAAGCTGGGATCACCCCCGCGCCTGCGGGGAAAACGCTTCTACATCAGACAGTTTAGCTTTCAAAGAAGGATCACCCCCGCGCCTGCGGGGAAAACAACGAAATAGATCTATCTATGGTTGCGGACTGGGGATCACCCCCGCGCCTGCGGGGAAAACACTAAAGAGAATAGCGGGCGGTTATTTTATTTTATGAAGATATGCAGTAGCTTTTCCTAAAATAGAAACCATATTTATTTCATTTTTTACAAAAGTTAATGGAGGATAGTTAGAATTTGCCGGTATAAGTGAGAGTTTATCTTTATCCTTATATACCTTTTTTAAAGTAGTTTCTCCATCTATCAATACAGCCGCTATTTCTCCGTTTTCCACGATAGGTTGTTCTTTAATAAAAACAACATCACCATCGTAGATACCTACATCAATCATACTATCACCGTCACATTTAAGGGCATAATCGGCAGAAATTCCATTTGGGAGTAAAATATATCCATCGATATTTTGTTCTGCTAAAATAGGAGTACCACATGCAATTTTTCCAAGTACAGGTATCTTTTTAATTTTTTCTAGAGGTATCAAATTGTTTTTTGAGTTATTCGGATTCTTCAAGAATTCAATCAAATCTAGGCTATCATCAACAAGGTATCTTACAGGAATGTTTAAAGCATTAGCCCAATTTTTAGCAATAGTAATGTCTGGAGACCTATAGCCCTTTTCATATCTACTTATAACTTGCTTTGAAGATTTAACCATGCTTGCTAAATCTTCTTGTGTATATCCATTGTAATTTCTAAGTTGTTTTAGTTTTTCTCCGAAATTAGGCATCGTCAAAACCTCCTTTCAATTATATTAAAACATATTTTGTCACCAAAATCAAGACAAAACAAAAAATAAAAATAAAAATCACCTAAACGGTTGACAGATTTATAGAAATATGATACACTTCAGTTAGTCACCGAACGATTGACAAAAAGGAGGTGTTTTTATGTCAAAAAATAAGCCGTTGAGGGGACTAATCTATCAAACTTTTGATACAGAATCCGATTGTGCAAAAGCATTAGGCTGGAAACGTCAGCAATTAAACAAAATTACTAATAATAAGAAAAAGCCAACGGTTGATGAAATAAACGAGTTGGCTAAGGTATTAAATACAAACGTGGAAACAATATTTGAATTTTTTTTACCAAACTAGTCACCGAATGATTGATTTATTTCAATTCTAAAAAAGAATGGAGGCATAAAATGCAAAGAGACGAATTGTTCCCAAGTGGAATAGTTTTACCCCGAGAAATCAAGAAGTCCTGTATTGAGAGTATTTTTCAAGCAATAAAAAAAGAGCTTCCGGAAGAAGCTCAAAGAGTTGAAGTATTAACTGCAATTTTAAGTGATGCAAAAGAAAAAATACACCAGATGAAAATTGAATTATAACATTTTTTCTTCAATACCTTGCAATGTATGAGAAATTGCCATTAACTCTTGATCTGTACTACTATCTCGAACACTTGGAAAGTCATTAAAGGCTAATGGATTCATAACAACAACTTCAGAATATTTCTTGTTCATTGTAAAGTATTTTATCTTAAAAGTTAAAGATATGTTTTCATCGACGATGTTTCCTATATCAACTCTACATGGAATAGACTGCTGCGGAGCTAAAAACGTGTTGGAAATATGAGTAAACAATGTAGCACGTGAATCTAAGCTACATTTTTTTAAGTCATAATCACATGTAATGCTAGATATAGTAGCTCCGGTATTCCCGAAATTTTTAATTACAAAATATGCTCTTGGGGTTCTGACGGTTGTTGTTTGAAAATAGATGGTTATGTAAGGTCTCGTTGATTCCTCTATCATTTTAGAGTTTTGCTTCAGTGTTTTAATCGAAATAATAATTGCAACAATTCCTGTTATAAGAGATGCGGCAATACCACAAATTTCAATAATGTCAGAAATTGTAAGAAAACTACTTGCCAAATATGCCACCTCCTTTCAATCAAATGTTATCGCTTAGCAGAGAGCGTTACAATAAAAAAATACAAGTTTAAATTTCAAGTAACCTAAATAACAAACAAGGAGAAAATCAAATGAAACCAGAAAAATTTATTTTAAAAAGAGTAAAACCCAAAACAAGAGCAAAAGGCTGGAAGCCTGTAACTATCAAGCTGGATTTATATGAACAGTTGATGGAAATTAGTGATACGACAGGCGAATCTATATGTTCAATTGCTTCATCAGCAATCGAGTTTGCCTTAGAGAATTTAGTTATTGAGGATTAAAAAGTATGAATTTACCGCAAAGGAAGGCTGTGAGATAATTGAATTTTCATCAAAAGAATAATTCAAAAATTAAAAGCGTAAAAACAGCACAAGTAATAATAACCGAATCATCAATTGGCAAAGGTATCGAAAGTGATCCAATTAGAATTTTAGTTGAGTATTGGGATTTAACAGGTGGTTTATTAGCGCAACACGACACTATAAATGATTCAGATTGATTTTTCATCTTGCCCTTTGAGATTGTTTTTCTCCACTTATATCAACAATTTCCTTAAAAAGTTTATCTCGCTCATGACGATTAACATACCATTGTTCAATTAAGAATTCTAATAATTTCAGCAATTTTTCAGCTTCTCCAGGAGTGATATCAACAATTAAATTTACGTCATTTTCCATGTGTGCGCCAACATTTCCTATTTTTCGTACACTATCTATCACTTCCCACAATTTAAAGGGTATTTTATCTTTCAAAGCGGTAATTTCTGCATTCAGATTTTTTTCTCGAATACCCCAAAAATCGTGAATCATACCTTGTAAGCATCGTCTTGATAGTGTAGCTGATGCTTTAGGACTCAATTTTAAAATCAAATGTGCTTCTTCATAATCTGCGATAATTGCAGCAGGTATATAGTCAGGAAATCTTTTGAATACAGCTATAGGTTGGACATTCATATCTATATCACCAAAATCTTTTCCGCGACCTTTAGCTATTACTGTTATTTTTTCACAAGATGGGCAACGAATCATAGATAATTTAAGAGAATTATCTTCAGCAGTCGCAAAATGGGGTGGCCGATAGGATGGCTCCCTTAAAACACAATCAAAACTGAGTAAAAACTCACTTTTTACACTGTCATTTACAGCTATTGAATCATTACAAAAAGGGCACTTAATACTTGCCATATAAAAAACTCCTTTAGTATTTTTTAGAAAGAGGTGAAGTAAAGTGGCAATTTCAGCAAGGACAAAGTATCCTAACTTGAAATTTTTAATTTCAGAAAAGAAATATTCTCAAAAACAAATAGCGGAATCCATAGGAATAACTCCAAGAACTTTTTGTAAAAAATTACAAGGTATTTATTCGTTTACATTGGATGAAGCGTTTATTATACAAAATACGTTCTTTCCGGAAATAAGATTGGAAAATTTATTTTCAACTGTTACAAATTATGCCATATATTGATTTAAAAATCAATAAAAACACAATATTTTGTATTTAAGGTGAATTAAACTCACATAAAATGTTGATTAAAATCACGAAAGGAGGTGAAAAAATGCAAACTTTACAAGAAGTAGAAGCTCATACCGGAGAGGTTTTAACACCTAAAGATGTAGCGAAAGTTCTGGGGTGTGATGCACAGACAATCCGAGTACAAGCTAACCGCTGCCCCGAAAGGTTGGGCTTTCCTGTATCTATCATCGGTACACGTGTGAAGATACCGAAAGAAGCATTTTTGCGATTTATGAAAGGAGACTTAAAGCCAAATGAATAAAGTATTTGATTGGGTATTCATTGTGTTGACTTTTGCTTTAACCATGTCCGCACTTGGTGTGGTCGGGAGTTTTGAGCTAGGCAATATCGACTTTGTAGGCTTCTTTATAGGACAAGCTGTATGTATAGCAAGTATAAGCTTACTGGCAGTAATCCATCATCTTTTAAGTAAAAAGAAAAAGTTCCGTAAGAGTTGCAGCTCAAACGGAACAAAGAAAAAAATTAACCGATTTCAGTATACCAAATAAGGGGAGGGCGTGTCAATGTACATAGAATATTCATGCAAAGACGAGGGTATATGTGACACACACTGTCCCAATAAAGATTGTAGCTACCATAAAACAAATATAAAAGGAGAACTTACAAATGATACCAACAACAATAACGCTAACACTGGACGAACAATCGCTTGAAGCGATAAACCGATTGATTTCAGCTTTAGAAAAAGTAAATCCCACATCAGTTGCACCGGTGCAGCCTATCGCTCAGGTAACTTCCGCAGCGGCATCTACCCAGCCTATAGTTTCTACTGCTGCTCCTGTACCGACTTCGCAAGCACCTGTGCAGCAGCCTGTTGTTCAATCTCCTGTAACAGAGGCTCAGCAGCCGGCAGCTATTCCGACCAGTCATGTAGCACAATCATATACAGTAGAGCAGCTGCAAATGGCAATGGCTCCGTTAGTCGATGCAGGCAAAATGGAAGAAATCAGGGCACTGCTTAACAGTTTCGGCGTGCTAAGTATTATGGACCTGCAACCAGACCAGTATGGTGCTTTAGCTACAGCACTCAGGGGTATGGGGGCACAGATATGAGTAAGACGACAGTAAGTACTCCCAAAGCACATGCTTTGCTTGGTGCCAGCTCTTCTGCAAGATGGCTTGCGTGCTCACCGTCTGCTCGTATGTGTGAGGATATACCAGAAATAGAGAGCCCGTATGCCGCAGAGGGAACACTCGCTCATGAAATTTGTGAATTGAAACTGACAAAGGCGTACACATTGGCTCTTGGTCCGAAAGCTTTTACGACTCGGCTCAATAAACTGAAAAAGCATGAGCTGTATCAAGATGAGATGTTGAAGTGCGCAGATATCTATTTGGACTATATTGATTCTATTATGCTAAGTTATCCGTCAACACCTCACATTGCGATTGAGCGCAGGGTTGACTACAGTACATATGTTCCGGAAGGATTTGGCACAGCCGACTGCATCATCGTATACGGAGATACTTTACATGTCGTTGACTATAAGCACGGCAAAGGTGTTCTGGTTTCTGCGGACCATAATCCACAGATGATGCTATATGCGTTAGGAGCTTTAACTGCATATCAGATGTTGTACAGCATTGACACTATCAAGATGTCGATAGTACAACCCCGTCTTGACTCTATATCCGAGTGGGAAATTAAGTCAGAGGAACTGCTTAAGTGGGGCGATGAGTTTGTAAAGCCTCGCGCAGAAAAAGCCTTTAAAGGTGAGGGCGATTGTGTGCCCGGTGAACACTGTAGATTCTGTAGAGCAAAAGCAATTTGCAGAGCACGTGCGGTTACTAATCTGGATTTAGCAAAGTATGCCTTTGCTGAGCCTGCCACCCTGTCCAATACAGAAATTGGAGAGATACTACAGCAGGCGCAAGATCTTGAGAAATGGGTAAAAGACGTAAAGGAATATGCACTCGATGAGGTGTTAAAAGGAAACATGATCCCTGGTTGGAAAGCTGTAGAGGGACGATCAACAAGAGCATTTTTGGATATGGACAAAGCTTTTGAAAAGTTAGTAGCAAATGGTGTGGATGAAAGTCTACTTTATGAGCGTATACCACTGACGCTATCTAAAATTGAAACCATGCTGGGTAAAAGTAAGTTCGCCGAGCTGTTAACAAACCAAGTGGTTAAGACTCCCGGCAAACCTACGATTGTCCCGGAATCGGATAAGAGACAGCCTTTTAATATGACGAGTGCGCAACACGTATTTTCAAATAAATAATATAAAAACGAAAGAGGTATTTTAATTATGGCACAAGTAGTAACAGGCAAAGTAAGATTTAGTTATTTAAACGTTTTTGAACCTCGCTCAAACAACGGGGGCGAACCAAAGTATTCTGTAACTTTACTCATTCCGAAAGCGGACACTGCGACTAAACAAGCTATCGACAACGCGGTTAGTCAAGCTTTACAAGAAGGCTTATCCTCAAAATTCAACGGACAAATGCCTGCCAGACCTGCAATTCCTTTGTACGATGGTGACGGGGTAAGACCAAACGGCGAGGAGTTTGGAGATGAGGCAAAAGGTCATTGGGTGATCACAGCGTCAAGCAAACAGCAACCTGGATTGGTAGATGCTCAAACGCAACCTATCATTAGCCAAAACGCGTTGTACAGCGGTTGCTATGGACGCGCAGACATTAACTTTTTTGCATATAACGCAGCAGGTAAAAAAGGTGTAGGCTGTGGGCTTAATAACTTACAAAAGCTAGAGGTCGGAGAACCTCTATCCGGACGTAAGAGCGCACAAGAAGTTTTCGGTGCGTCTCCCTTTGCACAGCAACCGGCTCAAGCCCCTCAGTATACTCAGCCGAATCCCGCTACACAGCAACCGACGCAGTATGGGTGTTCTGACATAGACCCAATTACAGGTCAACCAATTGTAATTGATCCGGTTACCGGACAGCGTGTGATGTAGTATGAAATACTTATCTATCGATATAGAGACGTACTCATCGGTGGATATTAGCAAAGCAGGACTGTACAAGTACGTGCAGTCCTTTGATTTTGCCATATTACTCTTCGCCTATTCCGTTGACGGAGGACCAGTACAGCTTGTGGATTTGGCACAAGGCGAAGAAATTCCACCTGATATCATAGCGGCTTTAGGAGATATCAACGTTACCAAGTACGCATACAATGCTTCTTTTGAGCAGTATTGCTTATCGAAGTATTACACAACCCCTGTTTATCAGTGGCGCTGTACCATGGCGCAAGGCTTGTACTGTGGATATCCTGCGGGGCTTTCCGCAGTTGGTGAAGCTTTGGGGCTAAGTGAAGATAAGCGAAAGCTTACCACCGGTAAAGCACTCATACGATACTTTTGTGTACCGTGCAAACCTACAAAAACAAACGGCGGTCGAACACGTAATCTCCCACATCACGAGCCTGAAAAATGGGAGCTTTTTAAGGAGTATTGTAAGCAGGACGTTGTGACCGAAATGGCGGTAAAAAACCATCTGCACCATGAGCTTCCTATATCAGAGCAAATGCTTTGGATAATCGACCAGCATATTAACTCCGGTGGTGTAAGAGTAGATGTAGACCTGATACAAGGTGCTTTGTCCATAGATGAAGAAATCACAACAGAGCTTACAGACAGAGCAAGAGCCATTACGGGACTTGATAACCCAAACAGCATACCACAGCTTAAGCAGTGGGTGGAAGAGCAGACGGGAACGCCCGTTGACTCACTTAATAAAGCGGATTTACAGCAGATTATTGATACATGTGGCGACCCTGCTGTTGCTTCTGTACTAAAGATACGTCAAGAACTTGGTAAAACAAGCGTAGCTAAGTACCGTACTATGAACACTGCTGTGTGTACAGACGGTCGAGTACGAGGACTATTACAGTTTTATGGAGCCAACCGCACCGGTAGATGGGCTGGTCGATTGGTACAAGTGCAAAATCTGCCGCGTAACTATTTAGAGACTTTAGATATTGCTCGTGATTTAGTCAAAACAGGTAACACCGAGGGTGTCAAGATGTTATACGGCAACGTACCGGATACCATATCGCAGCTAATCCGTACAGCGTTTATACCAGAGGACAATCATCATTTTTTGGTTGCTGACTTTTCAGCGATTGAAGCAAGGGTAATTGCATGGTTGGCGCAAGAAGACTGGGTTTTAGATGTGTTCCGTACAACGGGTAAAATCTACGAGGCTACAGCATCTCAATTATACGGTGTTCCTGTAGACCGTATTAAAAAAGGCAATCCCGAGTATGCGCTGCGCCAATATGGAAAAGCAGCCACGCTTGCACTGGGTTATCAGGGAGGTTCTGTTGCATTAATTACAGCCGGTCATTTGCCAAAAGATACTCCGTTGGAGCAGCTGGATGATATTAAAATCCGATGGAGAAAATCAAATAAACGTATCGTTGATATGTGGTATACGCTGGAAAATATGGCTCTTCGCTGTATAGAGTACGGAGAAAGCAATGCCCTGCCAAGTGGGATTGCTATGACAAGAGACGAAAAAACATTAACGGTTACTTTGCCAAGCGGCAGACAGCTCTTTTACATAGAGCCAAGAGTCGTAATAGGTGATAACGGCCGTAAACAGATATGGTACTACGGTACCAATCAAAACACACGTAAATGGGAGCTTATCCAGACATACGGAGGAAAGCTCACTGAAAATATCGTGCAAGCTGTAGCAAGAGACTGCTTGGCTTACAGTATGCACAGTTTATATAAAGCAGGGTACAAAATGGTAATGCATATCCACGACGAAGTGGTGATTGAAGCTCCGCTTGCAGACCCGACTCATACTTTGGATAATGCAATCAGCATTATGTGTACGCCTGCACCATGGGCTAAAGGACTTCCTTTAAATGCCGATGGATTTACAACCAATTATTATAAAAAAGATTAGGAGTAGCGGATATGACCAACGACAAAATCATCATTATATCTACGGGTCAAAGCCGCAAAGCGACACATTGGTATCCTCAAACGCTGCTGTGGAGCGATTTTGTGCAAAAGCTTTCTGTACCGGTAAAAACAAGTGAAAGCTATGACGACTATATTCATCTGCCAAAGTCACAGCAAGATGACCTGAAAGACGTAGGCGGTTTTGTAGGAGGAACTCTTAAGGATAACCGACGTAGTAGCACTTCTGTTATCGACCGCCATATTGTAACGCTGGACGCAGACAGTATCCCGGCGGGAGAAACACAAACTGTCATCAACAAGGTGGCGTCATTAGGATGTGCCTTTGCGATTTACTCAACCAGAAAGCACTCAAGTGCCACACCAAGACTGCGCATTATTTTACCGTTAGACCGACCTGCGTCGGCAGACGAGTATGAGCCGGTTGCACGAAAACTTGCAGGATATATCGGATTAGACTACATGGACCCTACCACTTTTCAAGCATCACGCTTGATGTACTGGCCTAGTATCTCGCAAGACGGTGAGTACGTGCATACCTATGAGGATAAGCCGTGGTGCAGCGTTGATGCCATCCTCGGTCAGTACACAGACTGGCACGACCAAACACAGTGGCCGCAGGTACCAGGAGAAGCTGCCATTCCAACAAAGTCAGCGAAAAAACAAGGTGACCCACTGCAAAAGACAGGCGTTGTCGGTGCCTTCTGCAAGACGTATAACATCGAGCAGGCAATCGCTGTGTTCTTAGACGATGTGTACACACCTTGTGTCAATGGCAGATATACCTACACAGAAGGTTCAACCGTTGGTGGCGCAGTTCTGTATCAAGATGGAAATTTCTTGTACAGTAACCATGCTACGGACCCGTGCAGTGGCAAGCTCGTTAACTCTTTTGACCTTGTAAGACTACATAAGTTCGGAGAACTGGACTATGACGCAGCGCCAGGTACGCCTACTGTGTCGCTGCCTTCATACAAGCAGATGATCGAGTTTGCTACATCTGACCCCGACGTTACAACACTTCTTACCAGAGAAAAGTACGAGACTGCGGCGGCGTCTTTTGATGCAGTACCTGTTTTTGATTTAGATGCATCAGGGGACTGGCTCGGCAAAATCAAAGTTAACGGAAAGGGAGAACCCCTCCGTACAATCGACAACATCTTGCTTATCCTCAACAACGACCCAAAACTTGCAGGAAAAATTGTATTTGACAAGTTTGCAAACCGTGTGGTCATTACAGGTAATTTACCGTGGCGCGAATGCAAAAGCAAGCGCTTTAGCGATACCTGCTGGCGTGATACGGATGACTCAGGACTGAGGTACTACTTAGAGTGTACATATGGTATTACAGGCAAGGATAAGATTTTCGACGGCTTTGCACTTTGTGCAGAAGCGCACTCCATGCACAGAGTAAAGGACTACCTGCAGTCTTTATGCTGGGATGGTGTAAAGCGCATCGATTCTTTGCTCATAGACTATCTGGGCGCACAGTATAGCCTGTATACGCGAGAAGCATGTCGCAAGACACTAATTGCCGCCGTGGCTCGCATCATGCAGCCTGGAGTGAAGTTCGATAACATTTTGATTCTGGCAGGTAAGCAAGGGGCTGGTAAGTCCACATTCGCAAAGGTTCTTGGCGGCGAGTGGCATAACGACTCTTTACATGATTTTAGAGGGAAAGAAGCCTGCGAACAGATACAAGGATATTGGATCGTTGAGCTGGGGGAGCTTACAGGTTTTAGCAAGGCTGAATCTAATGAAATTAAGCAGTTTGTTAGCCGACAAGAAGATGTATACAGAGAGCCTTATGGCAGACGCACAGGCTCTTTTCCAAGACAATGCATTTTTATTGGTACGACTAATGACAATCACTTTCTAAGAGACTTGACGGGAAACAGGCGTTTCTGGCCGGTTGATATTGGTATCGTAGAGCCTATAAAAGATATATTCACACAGCTTGCCCTTGAACGAGACCAGATATGGGCAGAGGCAGTTGCCGCATATATGTTGGGAGAATCGCTATGCTTAAGCAAAGCGGCGAATGCAGAAGCAGTGGACGCACAAGAAAGCCACGCAGAGATTAATCCAAAAGTAGGCGTTATAACTGAGTTTCTGGAACGGAAGATACCGTCGGATTGGTATAGCCGCGATTTGGCCGCCCGGCGGGCTTATTGGGGCATGGGTGCCAAGAGCTCAGAGGGCTTGATGGAGCGAGACCGTATATGTGCAGCAGAGATATGGCGTGAGTGCTTTTTAGGGGATATCAAAGCAATGAAACGTTCAGACGCAATGGAAATCAACAGTATTTTAGCTGCCATACCTGGGTGGCGAAAAAGTGATAAAGCTATCCGATTTGGTGCTGACTACGGTGTCCAAAAAGGGTACATTCCTGACGTAAAATCAAAGTTACAAAACGGAGTTTGAAAGTTACAAAAAAGGCGCTTTTGTAACTTTGTAACTTTGATGTAACTTTCAAAGTTACGTAAAAAAGCGCAATGTTACTAGGGTTTCGGCGATTTGTAACTTTGTAACTTTAATTTATTTAAAAATATATAAATATAGAGAAAATAAGAGAATATACACATATATACTCTATAAACTCTATAATCGCGTATATATAAAGAGCGAGAAGGTTACAAAGTTACAACTGTTTTCATAAGGAGGTTTAAATGTGTTAGAAAAAGACATTGAAAAAAGTTTGATTAGCCGAACAAAACAAAGACATGGTAAGGCATACAAATTTGTGTCGCCGGGGAACAGCGGCGTACCAGATAGAATTATAGTTCTCCCAGGGGGAAAGATTGGTTTTTGTGAGCTTAAGAGACCCGGGGGTAAAACATCTAAACTACAAGGTGTCCAGATTGAAAAACTGAAAAGTCTAGGATGTTTTGTCAGAGTTGTTGACAGCTACGAAGGTGTGTCAGATTTTTTAGACGACTTGGAGAGGCAGGATTTAAATGCAGACATTCACACCACATAACTATCAAAAATACTGCATTCAAAGAGCCGTGTCTGACGATAAGTTGGGATTGCTGCTTGACATGGGGCTGGGAAAAACGGTCATCACGCTTTCAGCTGTTAAAGAGTTAAGATACAACCGTTTTGAGATTAGTAAAACTTTGGTCATTGCCCCTAAAAAGGTGGCAGAGGATACATGGGCAAAGGAACGCGACAAGTGGGAACACACACGTCTAATAAGGGTTTCCATTTGCTTGGGGACGGCACAAAAGCGGATTAGGGCGTTGAACACTCCGGCAGACATATATGTTATCAATCGTGAAAATGTGCCTTGGCTGGTAGAATACTATCGTAATTCGTGGCCTTTTGACATGGTGGTTATAGATGAACTGAGCAGCTTTAAAAATTCACAGTCAAAAAGGTTTAAAGCTTTGAAAAAGATACGACCACGTATCAAACGCATCATAGGGCTAACAGGTACGCCATCGCCTAACGGACTTCTTGACTTATGGGCACAGGTGTATCTATTGGACCAAGGCGAAAGGCTCGGAAAAACGATCACCGAGTACCGCGAGAGATATTTTGTGCCGGACAAGCGTAGTGCTGAAAGAGTTTTTACATATCGCCTGAAAGACGGAGCAGAGGACGAGATAAAAAGTAGAATTTCTGATATCTGTATTAGCTTACAAGCAAAAGACTACTTAGAGCTTCCACCGCGCATAGATGATATACGGTATGTGAAGCTGGATAGCAAAGCACAGAAGCAGTACGACCAGATGGAAAAAGATATGCTGTTGCAGGTAGACGAAGATATGATTGACGCGCAGTCAGCAGCAGTCTTATATGGAAAGTTGTTGCAGATGTGTAACGGTGCTATTTATGGAGAAAATCGTAAAACCATAGAACTGCACAACTGTAAGTTGGAGGCGTTCAGTGAACTTGTTGACGCATTAAATGGCAAATCGATGCTGGTGTTTTACAACTTTCAGCATGATCACGACAGAATCAAGGCACTGCTTGCGAAAGATAAATTGCGAGTAGGTGATTTGAAAACGCCAGACGATATAACGCGGTGGGATAACAAAGAACTTGACGTGTTATTGGCGCATCCTGCATCTGCAGCATACGGTCTTAATCTGCAGGCAGGCGGTAGCCATGTTGTGTGGTTCGGTCTTAATTGGAGTTTAGAACTGTACCAACAAGCTAATGCCAGATTGCACCGACAAGGACAAACAGAACCAGTTTATATACACCACTTAGTTGTTGATGGAGGTATGGACCAAACGGTTATGGCGGCACTTGAAGCAAAAGCAGATGTACAAAATACATTATTACACGCACTGAAAGCTAAAATATCGAAATATAAAGGGGGAGAATCTAAGTGACACATGAAGAAAGAGACAAAATCATGCAAGAAATGATCGATAAATGCCTGCGAGTTTTAAAAGCAAAAGCGGAGGGATACTCAACGGATGAGGATGTTCTTCATAACTTTAGGGTGGCAGCAGGACTACAGGGGCGTACTGTGCCACAGGCTCTTGTAGGGATGATGACAAAGCACACAGTTAGTGTATACGACATGGTTAACGGTGGACAGGCTTATGCGTCTGACAAATGGGATGAAAAAATAGGAGATCTTATAAACTACTTACTGCTACTAAGAGTTGCAGTAAAAGGGTGCGGATTAGAAGAGCCAAGGGAGGCATAAAAATGACAGTAGAACAAGAACTAAGAGCACTAAGAAATTTTTATGATATGACGCTTCCGGAGCTCGCTGATAAGTCAGGTGTATCCGTTAACACCATTCGCAAAATGGAAAGAGGCGAAAGAGTGAAGCTGGATATGATGGAGCTCATCGCAGAAGCATTCGGAAAGAAAATAAAAGTTATTTTGGAGTAAAAAATATGATTTTATCAGGGAAAGAAATCGAAAGAGAAATAAAGAACGGAAATATAAAAATAGAGCCATTTGACCGAAGTAAAATAAATCCTAATAGCTATAACTTAACTCTAAGTGATGAGCTGGTTGTTTACGAAAATAAAACTTTAGACATGAAAGAAAATAATCCAACAGCTCGACTGATCATACCAAAAGAAGGTTTGTTGCTGCAGCCGGGACGAGTATATCTTGCCAGAACCATTGAGAGGACTTTCACAGATAAATATGTTCCTATGCTGGAAGGGCGTTCTTCTGTTGGTAGACTGGGGATATCGGTACATGTCACTGCGGGGTTTGGTGATATTGGGTTTAATGGATATTGGACTTTAGAAATCACAGTGGAGCAGCCAACAGTGATTTATCCGGATGTAGAGATATGCCAAATCTATTATCACACCATAAAAGGTGACTATGATTTATACAGCAGTGGGAAGTATCAGAACAATAGAGGCATACAACCGAGCTTGATGTATAAAGACTTTGAGGTGATAGGATGAAATTTTTCTGTGCTATAGTTTCCCTTATTTTCCTAGTAATATCAATCATCTTAGTTGTAAACTTGCCGTTTATCACGGTTTTGCAGTATTGGTGGGCCTTTTTAACAGGGGTAGTTATTTCAGGCACGGTGTTAGTATTTTGTGTTATTTCATTTATAGCAGATATTGCAGAAAGGAAAAGAAGAAAATGACATATCAAGAAAAAGTAAAGTTTTTGAAAAGATATAAGCAGATAGATAAAGAAATTAATCAACTTCTACTTGAGAAAAGCGAAATATTTTCCCTCGGAACTAAGATAACTCCTACATACAGCGATATGCCCAAAGGTACGAGTGAAAGCGATAAAGTACAGTCAACTGTAGAAAAGCTGGAAGAATATGAAAGAAAGATCGATATCAAAGTCGATGATTGGTGCGAGGCAAAGTTAGACATTGAAAAAGCCATTCATACGGTGGAGAGTGACAAACTTAGACTGCTGTTAAGATATCGATACATAAATGGGTGGACGTTTGAGCAAATAGCGGTACAAATGCACTATACTTGGAGACAAATCAACCGACTCCATAAGAAAGCAATAAATGTCATAGAATGTCATATAGATAGTGTGGTATAGTATAAACTGAGGATTAAGAGAAATAAGGCTGTGCAGAAGCACGGTCTTATTGTTTTTTACTATTATATATCGAGGTGGTGAGGTGTCTAAGTTAACAGAAAAACAGAAAAAATTTGTAGACGAGTATCTTATAGATTTGAACGCTACGCAAGCAGCTATCCGAGCAGGATACAGCAAAAAAACAGCGCGTTCTATTGGACAGAGATTGTTGACAAAGGTTGACATTCAAAAATACATGCAAAAAGAGCAAAAAGAATTGCAAGAGAGAACGAGCATTCGTCAAGAGGATGTCCTAAGAGAGCTTGCAACCATAGGGTTTGCTAAAATAACAGACTTTGTAGGTGTCTATAATGGATGTGTTATCCCGAAAGATACCGCGGACATACCAAAGGACAAGATAGGAGCTGTTGCAAGTATCGAAGCCGGAAAAGATGGTGTAAAGATACGGCTTAACAGCAAGTTAGACGCATTGGAAAAGATAGGACGGCACTTGGGTATGTTCGATAGTAATCAGGCGCAGGAAACCGCTGAAAACAACTTGATTGAAAAAATGAAGGACAGTGTACAGCTTATGGAAGGGATAGACGAAGATGAAGTATGCGGTGTTTAGTCCGAGGTCATTGCTTACAATGACATGGTGGCAGACAGAAAGGTATAAGGATAAGGACGCAATTATATGCGATGGTTCTATACGTTCCAGTAAAACGGTGTCTATGTCAATTGGTTTTATTTTGTGGTCCTGTAGTTGCTTTAACGGAAAGACCTTTGCCATATGCGGAAAAACAATTGAGAGTTTGCGGCGAAATGTTATAACGCAGTTGCCTACTTTATTTGAGGGGCTATGTAAAATCACAGAGAGAAAAAGTGAAAATTTAATGGTGGTTTCTCTTGATGGCAGAGTAAATAAGTATTATTTGTTTGGTGGTAAAGATGAAGGTTCGGCAGCTTTGATACAAGGTATGACCTTAGCAGGGGTTATGTTTGATGAAGTGGCCTTGATGCCGCGCTCTTTTGTAGAACAAGCTTTGGCAAGATGTTCTGTGGAAGGGTCAAAATTTTGGTTCAACTGCAACCCCGACAGCCCAGAACACTGGTTCTATAAGGAGTGGATACAAAAGCACAAGAAGAAAAACGCTTTATACTTGCACTTCACTATGGAAGATAACAACAGCTTATCTGAGAAGGTAAAAAAACGTTATGAAAACATGTATTCAGGAGTTTTCTATGATAGATTTATCCGTGGTCTATGGGTTGTAGCAGAAGGACTTGTATACGACTTTTTCCAAAGTAAAAAGGAAACAATTATAAAAACAGTTGATATGAATGACTATAACGAGTTCTATGTCAGTATTGACTACGGTACGATTAATCCGTGTTCTATGGGATTGTGGGGAGTTAACAGTGAGGGAGCTGCTCGCATAAAGGAAAGTTACTTCGATAGTAGAAAAGAAGGCAGGCAAAGAACGGATGAGGAACATTATCAAGCACTGGTTGAGTTGGTAGAAGATTTGCCGATTACAAGAGTTATAGTTGATCCTTCTGCCGCTTCCTTTATCGAGTGTATCCGCAGACATGGCGAATTTAGGGTAAAACCTGCAATTAACAGTGTTATTGACGGCATACGTATTACAAGTTCATTGTTAAACTCAGGTATGATACGTATAGACCCAAGCTGTAAAGACTGTATACGTGAATTCGGTCTATATAGATGGGATGAAAAGAAAACATCCGATACTGTGTTGAAGGAAAATGACCACGCTATGGACGAGGTCCGTTACTTCTGTAACACAGTATTACGCAAAAAATTCAAATGGTTAGATTGGGGGAGCGATGTTGTTTAAAAAAACGATTGACTGGCTAAAGCAGATTGTCAAGACAGTGTCACCTAAGAATAGAAACTTTGATACTTCTATCTCAAGTAGTATGGAAAGTGCGATAACCAGGTGGACAAAGCTATATAATAACCAAGCAGATTGGCTTACAGATAAAGTGAAGAGTTTAAGCCTTCCTGCTGCCATAGCTTCAGAGTTTGCGCGTTTAGTAACACTGGAAATGAAAACAGAAATTACAGGTTCTAAGAGAGCAGACTATTTAAATGAGCAATACCAGCGAGTGATTGAAGGGATTCGACCCAATGTTGAGTATGCTTGTGCAAAAGGTGGAATTATCCTTAAGCCGTATGTTGCAGGAAACAATATTGTGGTTGACTATAATCAAGCAGATACTTTTTTGCCAACTGCTTTTGACGGCGCAGGGAAAATGACGGGGTGTATTTTCTACACACAGATTGTGCGTGACGGGGATATTTACACCAGAGTAGAAGAACACAGCTTGGTTGGTAGTACTTATACAGTAACGAATAAAGCGTTTATGAGCAAAGTTAAGGGGAGTTTGGGGAAAGAGATTTCACTGGATTTAGTAGCAGAATGGAAACATATTCAGCCAAAGACAACGCTAAGCCCAATAGAGAAACCATTATTTGCGTACTTTAAAATACCACTTGCAAATACAGTTGATTCAGCTTCTCCGCTTGGTGTTTCTGTATACTCACGAGCAGAAAAACTGATAAAAGATGCTGACGAGCAATACAGTCGCTTGTTATGGGAGTTTGAAGGTTCGGAACTTGCCATTGATGCAGCGATTGAGTATTTAGAACCCACCAAAAAGGATTTGAAGTTGCCAAAAAATAGCGACAGACTTTTCAGAAGGCTTGATATTGATACTCCGGCAAACGGAAATGCTTTTTACCAGATATTCAGCCCGCAAATTCGAGACCAATCACTTGTAAATGGGCTAAATCGTATCTTTCAGCGAATAGAGTTCAACTGCAATCTTGCATATGGAACAATTTCCGACCCGCAAGTGGTTGATAAGACAGCAGAGGAGATAAAGGCGAGTAAACAGCGTTCCTATGCTTCTGTTCTAGATATTCAAAAAGCATTGGAAGGTGCATTGGAAGATTTAATTTATGCTATGGATGTCATGTGTAGTATTTATTCTCTTGCGCCGAAAGGTGAATATGAAACGTCTTACAGTTGGGATGACAGTTTGGTAACAGACCGTAAAGCTGAATTTGCAGAGAAGTTCCAGTTGGTACAGGGTGAGATTTTGGGTGCAGATGAATTTCGTGCATGGTACACAGGAGAGGAGATTAAAACCGCTCGCCAAAATCTTCCGCAGAGCCGAGTTGAGGAGTGATAACTTTTGCTTACTCCTGAATTTTTAGCAAGTTTTCCTCAGCCTATCTTTGATTTGTTTCAAGATTTAGAAGATGAGATACTTGTCGATATATCCAGACGAATTGCAAAGAGCGGAAAAATTACAGATACAGCACAATGGCAAATGGAAAGATTGAGTGTAATTCTTTCTACTGACGAAAAAATAAAAAAAGCTATTTCTAATGTTGATAAAAAAGTACAGAAAGAAATAGAGAAAATGCTAGCTGAAGCCGCTCAAACATCTTTTGATGCAGAAGCGGCTATTTATCATGCTGCAAATAAAAATATCAGGAAACTTGCGGACTACAGCGAACTGGAAATCCTGATCGAAAGTATCACAAGGCAGACACAAGGTGAGTTAAAAAATTTAACCCGTACTATGGGCTTTGTGGAGCAGGTCAATGGTAAATCTCATGCGGTAAGTCTTACAACAGCATATCAAAAACAGTTGGATTTGGCACAGTTATCCGTATCAACCGGAACGCTGGACTATAACACGGCGATAAGAACAGCAGTAAAGCGACTTGCTGATAGTGGTATCCGCTTCATAGATTATGAATCGGGCTGGACAAATCATCTTGATGTAGCTGCAAGGCGGGCAGTAATGACAGGTGTGAATCAGCTGTCTATGAGAATGACAGATTTTTTAGCGGATGAACTGGGCTGTGAATTCTTTGAAGTAACTGCACACGCAGGCGCAAGACCGTCACACAGAGTGTGGCAAGGTGAAGTATATCACAGGGGCGGAGAAAAAGACGGTTACCCCGATTTGGAAGAAACTACAGGTTTAGGCAGAGTTGATGGGCTGTGCGGTGCAAACTGCAGGCATGGATATCATCCGTTCTTTCCGGGCATATCCGAAAGGACATACAGCCGAAAACAACTGCGAGAGATTGACCCTCCTTCATTTACATATAACGGTAAGGTTTATAACACATATGAAGCTACACAAAAGCAAAGAGATATGGAAACGGCCATACGGAAAACCAAACGGGAGTTACTTGGATATGATTCTGCCGGACTGAAAGACGATTATGCAGCTGCCGCGGTAAAACTCAAAAGACAGCGTGACGCGTACAAAGAGTTTAGCTATCATGCTGACATGGCACAGCAGAAAGAATTAACGCAAATTTATGGTTTTGGGCACAGTCAGGCAAGCAAAGCAGTGTGGGTAGAAAAGGTAGCAAAATCATATGGAGATTTTAAAGGTATTACATTACCAAATGGTATTAAAATTACTGGAGCAAGTGACCACTTTGGATTGCGAGCAATGTCACGGAATGTTTCAAAAGAGGATATAGAGAATGCTTTGACAAAGCCACTGCAGATTAGTAAAATGAAAATAGATACAAAAGGCAGAGAGAGCTTCTGTTTAATAGGAGAAAAAGCAACGGTATCTGTTAATCCTGACGGTACATTGATTACCGTTTATCCAACAAGTACCAAAAGAGCTAAAAGACTAAAAGGAGATACATCGTGAAGGGTTTACGGAGCTGGTTTAATGAAAAACAACTGAATTTACTTGAAAAACTTAACTACCATTTAACTGATGATTATGATTATTCTGACGATGAAATTATTGAAATCATAGAGGCGGTAGAGAATTATTTGATGATGCACGGATTTGAAAAAGATTATGTACCGAACGACATAGGAAATGCATGTGAAAGTATTTTGGATATTTTTGGAACAAAAACTTAAGATAAAAGTAATGTACCACCTTATTTTTAGGGTGGTTTTTTTATGCCCTGGGCATGGCGTTAAAAGGCTTTTTTATTTTGGCTGACTACGAGCGTAATCGGTGGAGTAGAAAGAGATGCGACCTCGTACAAAAGCGTATCTACAGAAAGGATAACTATGAAACGAGAAGAACTAATTGAACTGAATGTGCCGGAGGAAGCGATTGACAAAATCATGCAGATTAACGGAGCGGATATCGAAAAAGCAAAATCTGCTCTTGAAGAAAAAGAAAAAGCGCTGACCGAAGCACACGAGAATTTAGAGGCTGCCAACAAGCAGATAGAAGAGTTCAAAGGAATGGATATCGAGAGTATCCAAAAAGCATGTGATGACTGGAAGCAAAAAGCAGAGCAAGCCGAAGCTGATAAGCAAAAGTTTATCCACGAAAGCAAAGTTGCGGGATATGTAAAAGGTTTAAAGCTAAAGGATGAAATTTACGAAAATCATGTAACAAAAATGCTGCTGGATAAAGGGCTGCAATTTGAAGGTGACAAACTGATCGGCGCAGATGATGTTGTAAATCCATTTAAGGAATCTCATCCTGATGCGTTCCAGAGCACAAAACCAACACCGACATTTGTAGCGGCTACAGGTACATCACAAGAAATGAAACTAACAAAGGAAGATTTTAGAAAAATGGGATATCAGGATAGATTATCTCTTAAGTCTGAAAATCCCGAACTTTATAATGAATTAAAGGAGTAATTTAATATGGCAGATGTAACAAAAATTGCAAATATGATTAATCCAGAGGTAATGGCAGATGTCGTTAGAGATAAACTGACCGATTTGATTAAATTTACACCACTGGCAAAAATCGATACTACTTTGCAGGGAAGAGCAGGTGATACTGTAACACTTCCTAAATTTGCATATATTGGGGATGCGGCTGATGTTGCGGAGGGTGAAGCTATTCCAATGGCACTTCTTACAACTAGCACCTCAAAAGTAAAAGTAAAAAAAGCAGGTAAAGGTATCAAAATAACCGACGAGGCTGTACTTAGTGGATATGGTGACCCTGTAGGAGAAGGAACAAATCAACTGTCTTTGTCTATTGCTGCTAAAGTAGACAACGATTGCTTAGCTGCGTTATCTGGAATTAAAGCAAACATGACCGTTGATGTAAGTGCTAAAGATACAATCGGTAGTCATGTAATTGCGGATGGTTTAGTAAAATTCGGTGAAGACTTGGAAGGGGAAAAAGTGTTATTGATTGCCCCTGCTCAGTTGGCACAAATCCGAAAAGACCCTGATTATTTAAAACCTTCCGAAATGACACAGAAAGCAATTATGGGCGGTGTTATTGGTGAAGTTTGGGGTTGCCAAATTTGCGTTTCCAACAAAATCAAAGTGAGTGGTTCCAAATATACAAACTACATTGTAAAACCGGGCGCACTTGCAATTTATCTGAAACGTGGGGTAGAAGTTGAAACTGCAAGAGATATTAGCTTAAAGCTAACCGAAATTACAGCAGATGAGCATTATGCAGTTTATCTTCTTGATGAAAGCAAAGCTATTAAACTGGTTACTGCAGAAAATCCAGTTGAAGCCGCAGCGTAATTAAAATAGAGCTATGGCATATGCAGACTATACATACTATCAAACGCAGTGGGGCGGAGAACTTGAACAAAAAAATTTTGCTATTTTGGCGGAAAGAGCTTCCGATTACATAGATACAATTACTTTTAATCGAATTAAGGAAAATACAAATTTGATGTGTGATGAAGTAAAGAAAGCAGTATGTAGTGTAGTTGACGAAATGCAGCAGCAGAAAACCATTAAAACAAAAGGTATTGTGAAATCATTTAACAATGACGGATACAGTGAGACACTGTCTTATGGTTCAGATTCTCGCTCAAATGCACGTAAATTGAGAGAATCAGCTTCTTTATATTTAGCAAACACAGGTCTGTTATATCGGGGGTATTGCCATGATAGGAGCAAATAAAGTCATCACCTGCTTTGTAGAGCAGAAAGACGAGACATACAAAAGATATCTGATTACTGGTGCAACATGGCGAGAGTTGACGGCTGTGAGTACCACGGACAAAGGGTTGACCTTAGATAACTTTGTAAAAATTCGCATACCCATTGAAAATGCACCGGAAAGCTTCACACCGCAGAAAGAAATGCTAGTGGTGCAAGGAGATTGCAACGAAAACGTTGGTGTAGATATCACTGCCAGCGCACTCAAGAGAAAGTATAACGCGGTGACAATAAAGTCTGTGACCTATAACACAGACGGTCAATGTCCGCATTGGAAGTTAGAAGGTGTGTAAATGGCCGGAATTAAAATTAAAATTGACCCTGTAGACAAGATACTGCTAAAACGTAGCTTGAATCAAAACGGGCAAGCACAAAAATTCTTTTCCAGTGAAGTTCGCCGCATGTCTGACCCTTATGTGCCTTTTCAAAAAGGACCTTTGAAAAATACAGCTAGAGTGTATCCGAATCGTATCGAGTACATTCAGCCGTATGCCAGAAAAAACTACTATGAAAACAAAGGGTATGGCACACAGGGAACAAATAAGGGAGGCTTACGTGGCAAGCAGTGGGTTCCGCGTATGTGGATTGACAGAGGCAAAACCATTGTGAAAAGTGTGGCTAAATTCGCAGGAGGTGTTGCGAAATAAACATTATCAATGCAATTTATGACTATATGCGTACTTGTCCGCTTCTTGATGAAGATGGAAAAGTACGTGTTAATTTTTTAGGGGACACCCCAATTGAATATGTAATTGAAGAAGTACCGGCAGAACCGATAGTCAAACGATATGTTGACGGCTCATCGATTCGGCAGGTACTTTTTATTTTCGCCAGTCGTGACGATTACGACAAAAGCGCAATACAAAATATGCTTTCCTCGAATTTTTATGAAAACCTTTCAGATTGGTTCGAGCAACAAACGTTAAACGGTGACCTTCCGAAATTGCCGCAAGGTATGGAAAGTCAAAAAATAGAAGCAATTTCAACAGGATACGCATTGGAAGCGGACGAGCTTGAAAAAACGGCGCGGTACCAAATCCAATGCAAATTAACTTACTATAAGGAGCGATAACATGAGTCAAACAATTCAAAGATATCAAATTGCCGACTACTTAAATGTTGGCACAGATGAAGAAACATACGAACTAATGGGTGCAGGCTTTAATACACTGGATGAAAACCCAGCAGCCCAACTGGATACAAAAACATATGTGAATGACCGTTCCGCAACATCCACAATCAAAGGTTATCAAGCGCAATTTCCATACGATACAGACCTGATTGCATCAGAAAAAGCAGTTATGTATCTATATGAGGTCGGCAGAAATCAGAAAACAGGTGCAGAAGCAGAAACTGACTATGTCAGAGTAGAACTTTTCAGCCCTGTAGCAGAAAAGCAAAATACATTTAAAGCCCGAAAATTCCACGTTTCCATTGAAGTTTCATCTTTCGCGGGTGCAGGCGGCGAGACTGTCAAAGTAACCGGTAACCTAAACAATGTTGGTTCTTTTATTGACGGTGAGTTCAACACACAAACAAAAACATTTACTGCCGCAGGTGCAGGAGCGTAAAGTTAGGAGGATACGACATGATTATTAACGGCGTTGAGCTGGAATGTGACGTTTTAGACGTTACAACCTTAAAAGCGATTAAGCAAGGAAGCGAAAGAGTAGCGAACATAAATAAAGAAATCGCTCCCATTCAAGATGAAATCGAACAAATAGAAGCAATGTGTCATATTATTTTTGACTTTTTCGACTGTGTGTTTGGTGAGGGAACAGCCAAAAAATTATTTGGAGATAAAGTAAGCCTAACCCTTTGCATGGATGCATTTGAATCCTTTATGAAACAAAAAGCAGAGCAAGAGGAAGCCTTTAATAAAAGAGCTGAGAAGTACAAAGGAAACCGCAGCCAACGCCGTAAAAAAGCATGAGTATCCTACTAGATAAATTGCCGACAGCCGTCGAGGTAGGCGGCAAGATGTATGATATCAATGCGGATTTCCGTACCGGAATCAGACTGGAAATGACGGCGGTCAGTGAACTGGATGACACAGAAAAATTAATGCGAATACTGCTTCTATACTATGGTGATATTGCTTGTGTTCCTGCTGACGTAGGCGCAGCTTTCACTGCGGTAATGAACTTTTACCACTGCGACAAAGATAACGCCTCACAAGGCGGCACAGCGACCAACAGACGCACGCAAATATATTCTTTTGAGCATGATGCACCGTATATCTATGCTGCATTTTTAGAACAATACGGGATTGATTTAACACAGGAGCATGATTTACATTGGTGGCGATTCAAAGCAATGTTTGATTCTCTCAGTGAGAAAACTCAATTTGTGAAAATTATGGGCTACAGGTCCATGACAATCACAAAAGATATGAGCCCACAGCAGAAAGAGTTTTACAGACGTATGCAGAAAACATATGCAATCCCTGTATCGAAAACTGAAAGAGAAAAGACCACTGCATTGGAACAAGCATTATTAAACGGCGGAGACCTTACAGGACTGTTATAAATACTCACAAAATATTGCTATATCTCCCTTAATATGATAAAATATTCCATATTTATACAAGGGGGAGAAAGTATGAAAAAGATAATTGCATTTTTACTGATTGCATCGGCATTATCTGTTGGTTTAGTTGGTTGCGGAGAGGAAACGCAGAATAGTAGTTCAATAAGTAACATATCCAGCGAAACTCAACTGTCATTATCAAAAATGAATGCTGCACAAATTACTGAATACTTGAAAGCGCAAGGACTTCCAATTACGAATGAAATCGATTATACGGAAGAAAATGACCCAAATGAATTATTAGGAAGACCAAACCAATATACCAGTAAAGTAAATTTTGCTGATAGTCGAATTACTGAGCAATACGATATTGAAAATAACCCTGTAGGAGGGTCAATTGAAGTTTTTTCCAATAGTGGAGATGCCACAAAACGCAAGGATTATGTGGATGCGATACAAAGTCAAATTGGGGCTTTAACTCAGTACACTTATCAATTTGACAATGTTTTAATGAGGGTGGACCATGAGTTAACACCAACTCAAGCTGCGGAGTACGAATCAGCGTTACAGCAATTAGCTAAATAAAGGGAGAAAAAATGAAAAAAGTAATTAGTATTTTATTATTGACCGTTATGTGTGCAATGGTTTTTGTTGGGTGTGGGAGTGGTGAAAGCACCCCCACAAGTAGTATATCAATACAGTCAAATAATGAATATAAAGACTTGACGGTTGGTCAAAATGTTGACCTTGAAGGAACGTTGGGTACAGAATCATTTTATACAGGTAATAGTAATGTATTTAGTATGTACTTTGGAAACGATAGTATAGCAACCGTTACTTATATAGGAACAAATTTAAATTTAAAAATTGGGGATAGCGTTAGAGTAGAGGGAACCATAACAGAGTCCGATAATAGTGGAAGTAAGCAATCTATTAGAGTGCAAGCAACCCTTGTAGAGAAAATGGCATCATCTAATTCTACTACGTCATCGAACACAGCATCAAACGGAAAATTACCAACGATCCCTAGTAGTGGTGGTGTTTGGTTAGCTAAGCCAGATGAATTGGCAGAAGAGTGGGAAAAGAGATTAAAGAGTGGAGAGTCTATTGATGCACCTGGACAAGCTCCTGATATAAAAACAATGTATATATCAAAAATTGATAGTAATACCGCAATTGTTTTTGATACAGATACCAATAGGTATGTAAAGGATGTATATGTTCAGTGTAAAAAAGAGAATGGGGTATTAACTGAACGTGATAAAAGTAAAGTTGATGAATATGTTTCTGCATTTGGACAAACAGTTGATCCAAAATTTACCCCAGAAAGCCTTGAAGAAGTAAAAGCAAATATGATTATCTCAGAAGATGGTACAAGCGGAGTTGCAATTAAGAATAATACAATGTTTCAGATTTTAGTCCAAGATGAAAGTAGAATTATGTGGAAAATAAGTTTAGTTAAATAATAAATAGGATATCAAATATAACACATTAAATAACAACCACACTCGTTTGGGTGTGGTATTTTTATAAATAAAAATTAAAAAACCTCTTGACATATGTACGTACATGAATTATTATTTAAGTACGGACAATAATCAGGAGGTGAATTAAGTGTCCCCAAAAGGTAGACCGACAGCAGATAAACGTAATAAACGATTTGAAATAAGATTATCAGAAGATACCTATAAAACTTTAGAGGAGTGTTCAGAAAAGTTACATATATCTAAAGCGGAAGTAATTCACAAAGGTATTTCATTAGTCAAATCTGCGGTCGATAAACAAAAAAAATAACACAAACCGCCACTCGTCGAAAAAGTACGGAATGTGTTATTGAAGCGACCAAATTAGTCGTGTAAATATTATACACTATACTTCTATTTTGGTCAAACCTAAAATAAGGAGTGTTAGTTATGCAACAACTATTACATTTTGATAAGATGCCTTTAACAGTTATAAAAAATAGTCAAGGAATATATTTTGAATTATATTCTACAGGTGCTGCACTAGGATATACTACTATTGCAAAAGGTAAAGTATACCCACACAAATTGAGAATTGATAAAATAGTAGAAAATGCCGAAATTACGCCGGTTGTACACGGTGTACAACCATTTTTAACGGAAAGTCAATTATATGATTTTATGTTAGAATCTAGGTCAGAAGTTTGTAGGAAATTTAGAAAATGGGTTACACAGGAAGTTCTTCCTTCTATCAATCATACAGGCAGCTATAGCCTAGAACAAAAACAAGAACAGCCATATGAATACTTTGACAAGACATTCAATGGCGTACCTGTATTAAGTATTTTAGATATAGTGCATTTTACAGGACTGTCGCAGACGACTATAAATGGGTACCTACGCAAGAGTGATTTAATCTGTGGCATTGACTATTTTGTTGCAGAGGGCAGGGCATTGGCCGAAATGAAAAAGCGACACCCTAAAATGTCCGCAATGATTCCACGAATGCTACTGATAACAAAATCCGGTTTTGACAAGCTAATGAAAGAAAACGGCATACGGATAGCGTCAGTACCGTGCTTTAATACACCGACACATAAAGAAAGACCGAAAAAGCTATATGCAATGGTACCACAAAATGAAAATATACAGAAAAAGTTACAGCACATTCACGCTAAAATGCAAGCACTTGAAGAACTGATGGTTTGTTACAATAGGTATAATGTCGAAGTGGAAACCAGCAAAGGTTTTTTAAGTGCAATAAAAAGCGTAGGCGTTGACATTATGACCAGTGTATTTGACTTAGAGGATATCAAACCCAAAACAACTACGGAAAAAGTTTTATAATTTTTAACTAAGAAGCATTGTACAGAAATGTACAGTGCTTTTTTTATACCTTTTTAAAGGAAGGTGGAGCAAATTGAAAAAATAAAATGCCCAAATTGTGGGCAAACATTATGCAAACTTGAGTATGGAAAAGTAGAAATTAAATGCACAAGATGCAAAAAAATTATAACGATTACAAAGACAACTGATATAAAAACGACAGAGCCTAGAGCCACACCGTAGAGTAGTGAGCCGGAGCCTGCTTTTATTGACAAAATAGGCAGGTGATTATATGGCAGATGGAAAAGTTGTAATCGAAACGGACCTTGATTCCAGTGGAATTAAGACAGGGCTATCGAAGTTATCAAGTATAGCCCAATCAGGTATCAAAGGAACGCTTACCGCCATAGCCAGCGCGGGAACGGCCCTTGCAGGATTGGGCGGTGCAGCTATCAAAATTGGGGCAGACTTTGAAGAAGGTATGTCCGAAGTACAAGCCATATCAAGAGCAAGTGCTTCTGATATGGAGCTTTTGAAAGAAAAAGCCAAAGAAATGGGCGCAGAAACAAAGTTCAGCGCAACAGAATCCGCAGCAGCGTTTAAGTACATGGCGCAAGCTGGTTGGAATACAGAGGACATGCTAAACGGCATATCAGGTGTTATGTCTTTAGCTGCTGCCTCTGGTGAGGACTTAGCTTTAACAGCGGACATTGTAACAGATTCGCTAACGGCATTCGGATTAGAAGCAAAAGATGCAGCGCATTTTTCTGATGTACTGGCAATGACTGCAAATGCAACGAATACAGACGTTGCAAACTTGGGCTACACATTCAAGTACGTTGCGCCTGTAGCTGGCGCACTGGGCTACTCCATAGAAGATATGTCCGTTGCTATTGGTTTAATGGCTAATTCGGGTAAACATAAATGCTCGGTTGCTAAGAAATTAGCAGCATAAATAACTGCTTTAATTCGGTGAAACTCTAAGTTATATTATTGCGATTATTAATTGAAAGCTTTATAATAAATTTAAGGTGATATTATGAAAAGGTTATCTCAAGAAGAGTTTATTCAAAGAGTAGAGCAGGCTCATGCAAAAAATATTAAAGTATTAGGATTCTATAAAAATAAAAGAGAAAAAGTTTTAGTTAGACATAAATGTGGCTATGAATGGAAGGTTAATCCAGAACAATTATGGAATGGACATGGTTGCCCTGTTTGTAGTGGAAACTTAAAGAAAAATACAGATACAATAAAAAAAGAAATATTTGATTTAGTTGGTGATGAGTACGAAGTTTTAGGAGAATATGTTAACACTCACACAAAAATATTATTTAAACACAATTTATGTGGAAATATCTTTCAGATGTCACCAAAAGCGTTTATTTTTCAAGGACAAAGATGTCCACATGAAAGATATGAGAGAAGCGCAAAATCAAATACAACACCTTTTACTGAGATTAAAGCTAAAGTTGAGAAATTAGGTAAGGGTGAGTATGAAATAATAGGCGGATACATAAGGTCTAGCAAAAGAGTAAAATTTATTCATCATAAATGTGGAACTGTTTTTTATGCAGAACCGCGTAGCTTTATAAATCAAAACTCAAGATGCCCATATTGTTATCGTTCAAAAGGTGAAGAAGTTATACGAGATTACTTACTTGAGCAAGGATACACTTTTAAAGAACAGTATAAAATTAAAGAGTGTAAAAATAAAAGACCTCTCCCTTTTGATTTTGCCATATTCAAAGACAATGAATTACTATGCTTAATTGAATATGATGGGGCACAACATTTTGAAAAAAAGTTTAATATAAGTGAACAAGAATTTTTAAAAATCCAACATAATGATGAGATAAAGAATAAATTTTGTATACAAAACCAAATAAATCTAATTAGAATTAAATACATAAGAAGTGAAAACCCTAAATACTTTAAAGAAAAAGTGATAACAAAACTCAAAGAAAAATTCGCAAAATATAATATGACAATACCGAGCCAAGCCGGAGAGGAAACTCCCGGAAGGTGTAACGACTAGATAAAGTAAGCTAAGTAGAAGGCACTCATTTGAGTGTCTTTTTTATATGCAGAAATATCCACGAGTGGGCAGAACCTAAACAAGTAAAGTTGAAGGTTAAGAGATAGTCTGAACTATATGGAAACATATAGAAGTTAGGATAAAGAGCCTAACGATAACAATTTGATTAAAGCGGAAACAGCAGGTACAGCATTAAGAGCAACTTTAACAAATCTTGCAAAACCAACACAGCAAATGACTGGCTACATGGAAGAACTCGGAATTTCTTTAACGGATGCGCAAGGAAATGTTAAGCCGTTTAACGAGGTTATGATTGACCTTCGTGAAGGTTTTGAAGGGTTAACTGAAGCACAGAAGGCAGAGTATGCCGCAGGTATTGCGGGTAAAGAAGCTATGTCTGGACTGCTTGCGATTGTCAATGCCAGTGATGAGGATTTTGCAGCACTAACCGAGCAAATTAACAACTGCAATGGTGCGGCAGAAGAAGCTGCAAAAATTATGCAGGACAATCTTAAAGGCAGTGTTGAGCAACTAGGTGGTGCCCTTGAAACACTGGGAATCGAGTTTTACGACAGTGTAAACACGCCAATACGCACTATCGTTGATTCTGCAACATCTATGGTGGAGCAGTTAACGAAAGCGTTCAAAGACGGTGGTTTGTCTGGGCTGGTGAGTGAGCTCGGCACAGTATTTGCAGAAGTAGCAACGCAAGCGGCAAACAGCGCGCCAAAAATGATAGATGCGGCAACGTCTATGATAACGTCTTTTCTTGACGGAATCGGAAACAACACAAATCGAATAGCGGAAGCCGCAGTAAAAATAGGCGAATCCTTAATAAATGGCATTGCTCAAATCATACCAAAAGTTGCAGAGGTAGGCGTTGAAATCATTTCCTCTCTTGCTTCAAATTTACTCGGTAGTGATGTAGGCAAAAGCGTTGGCGAACTGGGAAAAACAATCATTGACAGCTTTAAAACAATTGCAAGTGCTGTTTCAGGTGCACTGAACAGTTTAAAACCTGTGTTTTCAACTTTTATAAGCACTGTATCTAAAATTGCTAAAACTGTGATACCGCCGCTTACAAAAGTGATTGAGATATGCATTTCTGCACTCAAACCTATGGCACCTATACTGCTTGGTGTAGCCGGAGGTTTTACCGCGTTAAAAGTAGTAAAGACTGTTACGGGGCTTATCCAGAAGTTTACTGAGACAGAAATTGTATCGAATACTATCACAGCGATACAGAACGGTTTAATCTGGGCTAAGATTGCAGCAACGGAAGTGCTGGCGAAAAAAATCACAGTTGCACAAGCAGCGCAACAGCTTTGGAATATTGCAATGGGGCAAAATCCTATTGGTGCAGTAGTAGCTGCAATTGGTGTATTTGTTGGCGTTTTAAGTGGTTTAGCAATTGCTTTGAGTGGAACTAATAGTGAATATCAAAATGCTGTTAATTCCATGAATGAAATGAAAACCGCACACGAAGAGTTGGCGGCAGAACAACAAAAGAAACTGGAAGCAGATTTCAAAGAAATTGACCAAATCACTACATTAAAACTAGAACTGGATAAACTTGTAGACAGCAATGGCAAGGTAAAAGAAGGTTATGAAGATAGAGTCAAGGCTATTACTGGAGAGCTTAGTGACGCAACAGGAATTGAAATTGAGCTGCTTGACGGTCAGATTCAAAAGTATGAAGAGTTAGGCAAATCGATTGATGATGTAATTACAAAAAAGAAAATGTCAGCTCTCACTGACAGTTTGCAAGAAATATCCAAACAATCGGAAGAAAACCTTACTCAAGCTACAAAAAACGTAGAAACATTTACCAAAGAATTAGAAAACGCTGAATATACTTTAGGTCTTACTCAGAAAGGAACCGATGCATATTATCGTGCGGAGAATAATGTTGATGAAAAACGAAAAAAGTTAGAAGAAGCAGTTAGAGTGCATGATGAATGTTTAAGAGATATGGCTGTTTCCGAAAAAGCGTTCAAAGTTCAAAGTCGGGGAAACACAGAAGAAATGAACGCTTTTATTGCATCAACGGCGGTTGTTACTGATGAGACCGGTAAAAAAATAATTAAAACTGAGCGAGAAGCGTATGATGAACGTTCAGGAATGGCTCAAGCATATAGAGAAGCTGCCTCTCGAGCACAAGATGAGGACACCCAAAAGACGTTATTAGAAATGGCTAACTCAGAAGATGAAAAGACACAATTGATTGCAAAGTCTCTGGTAGGACAAATTTCTCTAATTGATGCAAATGGTGAGACATTCCAGCTATCCTATGAAGAGCTCATGAACCGAGCAAAAGACGGTGTAACGAATGGTGGTGTCGGTGTTGACCTAGCCATGCAAGAAAACATGAGTTCGATTGTGGCAGCCATATCCAATTCCCAACTACCTGTGGAAGAACAAACCAAGATGTTAGCTGACATACAAACGCAAGTTTTCCAAAACAATGTCCCTAATGTTAGTGCCGCAGAACAAAGCACAATGCAGTCTGTGCTAGATGCAATCAGTAGTACCAATCCTCAAATGGCTAGTGCAGTTCAAGCATTGGTTAATGCGGGTATCCTTGAAATGGATAACGGAAAAATCGGTTTCTCTGATAAAGCAAGAGAAATGGGTTTGGATGGCAATGAAACACTGCAAGGTTATGTGAAAGAGTTTGAAACAACTGCAAAAAGCATTGCAGAAGGTGCCACATCAGGTGTTAAGAGTGGTGCTTGGAACTTTGTTCTACAAGTTGGAGAAATGGCGGGTAATGCTACGGCAGAATTCGCAAAAAGACTTAACATAAATTCTCCATCCAGAGTGTTTAGAGATATCGCGAAATCTATTCCGGAAGGTGCGGCATTAGGCGTTAAAGGTAATGCAAAAATCGCTACAGATGCAATATCTGCTATGGCTAAAGATATGACATCTGAGTATGAAAATTCATTGGATAACTTTACAACCGCTGGTATACAGGATGTTTTTGATAAGCTGCCAGAGCAAGAAATTAAGCTGGTCGGACTTCTGGAAAAAATCAAAGGTTTAGATGCCACCGCCCTTATGGACCAAGCAAGAGCAGCGGTATACTCGAATCAAACGGCTGTAGCAGGTGCGGCAGCGAGAAGTAACTATATGATAAATACAGGTATATCACAAAGTACAAGCAGTGGAGGAGACAGGCAAACTGTAATTAATTTTAACCAGCCTGTAGAAAGCCCAGACGCAACAGCACGGGCTATCAACAGGATTTTTACTTTTGGATTGGCAGGTGATAAAGGATGATAAAATTCATAAGAGATGACGGCTTAACACTTAACATTACGGATTATTTTAAAATCATCAGTATTGAGGGGTTAGGCACAATCACACAAGAAATTTTTACAGAAAAGCGTGCGGTTGGTGACGGCGATATCATAACAGGGACACGCGTTAGCTCTCGAACAGTAACTATTACCGCCTGCAATGATTATGCCGGACAATTTGACACATCTCGTGAAAAAATTAATTCTTTTTTTAACCCGAAAAACTCCTTTAAAATGTATGTCACATATAAAAACAATACGGTGTGGTGTGAATGTATTGTGGATGCACGAGACTTGCCAACAAACAATATTTTTGCACCGCAGATGTTTACGCTATCTGTGTTTTGCCCCAGTCCTTATTTCAAATCCTATGATGATTTTGGGGAGGACTTATCAACAATTGTTCCAATGATGGGCTTTCCTCTAATGATTTCAGCAGAAAAAGGTTTTGTTGCCAGTGCGAGAAACTTTGCGCAACACGTTTTCGTACCGAACGATGGTGCAGTAGAAACATATTGTACTATTGTAATTGAACCGGAAGAGAATGTTAACGGGCTAAAGATTTATAAAAATGATGAAGAATTTGTTTTATTTTCAATCGAACTGAAAGCTTATGAGACCGTAAAAATTGACTTTGAAAGAAGAACTGTTGAAATAGACGGAAAAAAAGTTCCGAACTGTCTTAACCGCAGAAGCACCTTTTTTGCAATAGAACGGGGAGGATGCAATATTTCCTACAGTGCAGATTCAAATGAAACAAGTACACATATTTACTTGTATTACAATCAGCTTTACGCAGGGGTGTAAAAATGGATTTAGTTTTTTTAGATTCAAACTTTAACACGATAAAATTTATTGACTATATCAATCTCCAATGGAATAGGCGCTACTACGAGTGCGGACAGTATTCTGTACAAATTTTAGCAAGGGATTTCGATAAAGAATTTCAATATGTGTATAGAGCCTCTGAAAGAGAAATAGGCGTTGTTCAAAAGGTTGTGTATACCGGCGAAGAACGTGGGGAATTTGTACAAATAAGCGGCTTTTTCATAGAAAGTGTGTTAAATGACTATATTTTACATCCGACATTCTCTTTTAGTGGCAGTGTAAAGGACTGTATAGGTACGATGTTATCGACCTACTGTACAAATATTCCAAATCTTAATGTTGATATTTCTCAAGCTCCTACAACATCAATTTCTTTTCAAACCACCGGGGAAGAAGTCGCCACCCAAATGTATTCGATACTACAAAAGTATGAATGCAGTATTTCATTAAGCTATGACTACATAAACAATGAAACAAATTTTAAGGTGTGGGCAGGATTTGATAGAACATCGGAGATTGCACCAATATTAGGACATGAACCTGCTATCTTTAGTCAAAGCTGGGGGCATTTTAAAAATCTTGTAGTTACTACAGACGACAGCAACTATAAAAACTACGCAGTCGTAGCAGGAAGCGGAGAAGGAGACCAAAGACAAAAGGTAATCGTGGATAACTCCGGCGGCGAAAAGTTAAAAAGACTTTACGTTGACGCTAGAGACTTGCAGCAGGAAGAAGGCATGTCACAGCAACAATATGAAGAGACACTGGCGGAAAGAGGTACAGAATACCTCAACAAGCATAAAAAAATATTAAATATCAGCTTTGACCTTATCGGCGATATGATATATAAAGAAAACTTTGACTTGGGCGACAAGTGTGACATCATTCTAAAAAATATGGGGGAATATCAATCTCGAATTATAGGCATAAATGAAACTGTTAAAGAAAACAGAAGGGAAATAAACGTTATTTTCGGGGATAAGGTGCCAAGAAGAAAATAAAAAGGAAGGTGATTTTTTGGAAAGTATATTTTTTGATAGTCAGGTGACATATGACGAGTATGGAACCCCTGTATATGACAGACCTAATAGTGCAGCGCAGCTAAGAGCAACATTTGCATCCTTACTAGCAAATGGAATAGTATCAACGAGAACCAGCTCTATGGCCCCCGAAATAGGTTTTATCGTAAATCCTAGTGAAGGTATGACGATATCGGTAAATAAGGGCACATGTTGGATTAACGGTTCTTGTGGCATGGAAGATAGCAGAAGAAACTTCACGTTAGATGCTGGTACATCGCAGCCAAGAATTGATATTATCGTTTTAAGGTGGGATAATCGCCAAGCTGCCAGAAATATAGATGTTTTTGTAAAAAAAGGTTCTCCAAGTGGGGACCCAATTACGCCATCACTACAGCGTGATTCATCAGTATACGAGTTATGCTTAGCAAAAATTCTTGTTCCTGCTAACGCTACGAAGATAACTGCTGGAAATATTACTGACACACGACTGGATACAGATGTTTGCGGTATCGTTGTCGGACTTGTAGAAAACATAGACACTAGCGAGCTATATAACCAAATTCAGAGTGATTTGAATGACTTTAGAAGCATTGAACAGCAAGAGTTTTTAGCATGGTTTGAAAATTTGAAGGATGTCCTATCCGGTGACGTTGCGGGAAATCTGCAACTACAAATAGATGAGTGTGCAAAAGAGACTGATGTTTTTTTATTGTCGCACCCAATAGGCAGCTTATTTGAAACAACAGTTTCCACAAACCCCGGCACACTTTATGGCGGCACATGGGCAGCGTGGGGAGGCGGTCGCGTCCCTGTAGGGGTGAATACCGCTGACAGCGACTTTAATACAGTAGAAAAAACAGGCGGAAAGAAAACCGAAAGACACGAGTTCAAGGTTGGATATAAAGGTTACTTCGGTGCTACTGTGGGTGATGATGAAAATATGGTACAAGCATATAGGTACTCTACATCAAGTTATGGTACCTATGCGTATGAAGGCAGTACACAGGCAGGCGTAAACGCAGGGATTCAGGCATCGACAAACACCCGCGATGTAGCACAGGCTTCATCAACAGGCGATACAAGTGCGACAAGTATTGTACAGCCATACATCACATGTTACATATGGAAAAGAACAACATAAGGAGGAAGGAACATGGCACTGGAAAAAGAGCTTATCAATGGAAAAGGTGTGAAAACCACATATCATCGTATAGATAGTATCTCTATGGTAGACG
>OGYI01000766.1_pt1 | contig 37474 bp, 40 predicted proteins | sample 1576521 | NCBI WGS metagenome assembly OGYI01 (sample SAMEA3541484, study PRJEB24748) | human gut metagenome | biome: human gut; feature: human-associated habitat; material: faeces | place: China | collected 2012
AAGCAGTAGTTTTCAGTGTACACAAAATTCACTTTTCAAAGAACTAAAAAATATTAGTGACGGGGGATGAATTAAATAAAGTGTTTTGTTTTATCATATCATGTTGTTGTTTTTCACTAAGTTTTGCCCTAAATTTCATCCTCCGATTTTTGCAGTAAGAATAGAAAATAGCAGTAAATAAATAGAATTAGGTATACTTTATATTTGTTTGGATATATTATATAATGTGGTTGGTAAGGTAGAACTCAAGCCACGGTAATCAAAAAAAGGAGCAGTGCAATGCTCCTTTTTTTACTACTGTGCTGCCACACACTATCTTCTATCAATCCATTTGCAAATGCAATGGCAAATCACACCCGCCATGATAGAGATTATAGCAGAACTCAATATCTCCACGGTATCACCTCTTTATTCCGTGAAAATTTTTTTCTGGAGTTGTATTTTTATTTGAATCTTTATTTCTTAGTATATAACACTAAATATTTACAGAAAATACCATATATGCTATTATTAGTTTATATAATAATAGTTAAGAATATATTTTTGGTAATATATTAATTAGGTCATTACCTAAAGGAGATTTTTATGGAAAAGAAAAAACGAGGCTTTGGCTTCTATTTAAATATTTTAGCAGCACTAGTTTTTTTTAGTGGCTGTGGATATTTTGCTTATGATTACTACACAGGTAAACAGGCAGAGCAAAAAGAGGCTGAGGAAGCCTATGCTAAAGATACTTCATGGCAAGTGGAAAATACCAGAAATAATAAATATAATGGTATTTATACGCTGACAAAATTTGATGAAAATGGCAATAATACATGGACTGGCTTTATATTTGAAGTTAAAAATGATGAAATTAAAATTGTAAATAAAGTTAATTATTATACACCTAATGATGTAAGAAATGCTCGATTCGAAGGTAATCCTAATGTATCTGATGAAAATATAAGACAGTATCTGGATTCTCCGTCCTGCGACCTGGATAATGAAGAACTGATTGGTATGAGCGGTATAGACGTTAATGATTACGACTATTCAGGTGGAGGCGTTTCTGACGCTAGTTCTATAACAATAAGAGGCGGTAATAATGCTTTGTTTGGCGATGGAGCCGTAGACTACAACAAAATAGAATTTAATTACAAAGACCATTATCAGTTGTTGAAGTATATGAACATCCAAACCGCCTACAGTCAGGAAGACAACTGTCTGCTTTTGAGCAAACTTTTAAATAACCCAAACAGCATCTATAAAGATTCAGATGGCTATAAATTAATTAGATACAATTCCGCTCAGGATTTAGAGGCAAAAACGGTTTCTATTTATTGGATAGCTACTAGTCAATTTTCTGAAGAATTTCGTGGATATACTGAAAGAAAAGTTATAAACGAAGGAACATTCGAATAATATATTATAAAAACAATCACTTAATAACAATTAGAAGTTAGGAGGTGATTTTTTTGTCTATTAAGACAATCTTAAACAGAATAAAAATATCTTTACTTATATCATGTGTAGCTGCTTCAGGAACAGCTATTTTTCAAGACTATAAGGGAACTAATATTTCCGCTGCCAGCTATAATTCTCTATCTGCTGCTGACCAAGCTGCATTTAATACTACAGGAGCAAATATGGGACAGGTTACTAATGTTACAAGTACTAAATCAACTTCAATAGAAGGAAAAGATAACATTAATGGATATCAATGGACCGCGTGGTTTAACGAGAACAGTAAGAACTTTACAATTGATAAAACACAAACGAACGGAACTTATACAGTAGGAGTACCAGCTAAAACAGACAGTAATCAAATCAATGCTAATATGACACAGGCGGGCTATTATAAGTATCTAAGCGACCCTGTCTACAGTGAAATAAGGTTAAAAGCATATGAAAGATTTAACTGGACTGAAGAATGGGATACATCATCAACAAGTAAAGACCATACAGAATGGAAGTATTTCCGGGATAAGGGTTCTTTGGAAGACAAAGCAGATGATAAACATAATTTCTCCCATGCTATAAATGAAATAAATGAAAAGATGGACTATACCTTAACTTCATCACAGAAGAAACAGCTAAACAAAAAACTGTGGGCAATGGCTGAAAACGGACAAACTGTTACATCAGACTTTTTCCACAACAATGGTATGAACGGAAGTTCTATAGGCGGTTCTGATAATACTATAACTAATGGGAATCAATCTATTCAATATTCTTTAAAGGTAGAAGTATATGGACGTAGACAGTACCGTTGGAAGGTTACGAAAATTACAACCACAACTTATCATCATGTGGCTAATAAATCTGCGACAGTAGAAATAGCAAATACAGTTGTAGCACAAAATGTTTCAGCAACAGAGCTATCTAAATATGCAACATTTACATTAAAAAGCAAAAATGGTGGAACTGGTGCCGTTAACACGCAAGTAGTTAAATCTAATGGCGGATGGTGGGGAAGTAATCACCCAGCATATCATCAAGGCAACAATACAACAACTGATGCTAATGGTACATATTATTACTGGTCAAATAGCGGCAGTGGAAGTAACGGTGTTAATTTACGAAATGTTATTCCTATAAAAGAAAAATTATACAGTTTTGCAGGGATACCAACAAACCTAGGAAAAGACAATAAATACACACTAACGATTAATCCAAACGGAGGAAAATACAATGGAAATACTGGAACAACACTAGTGAAACAAATAACTGGAACTTCATACACTGTTAATACACCGCTAAGAGACAATTATTTATTAAGTGGATGGGATTTTAGTGGTTCAGGAACATGGAATCCAAATAATCAAAAATATACATTTGGAACTGGTGACGGAAATTTAACTGCGAAATGGGTAGAAAAAACAATTGATACAGACCCAGAAAATCCAAACAATATAAATAAAAAATATACATTAACAATTTACCCAAATGGTGGTAAATATAACAATAAGACATCAAAAACAACAATAACTAAAAAAATAGGAGAAACAGAAACAATTAAAACCCCTAAAAGAACAGGCTATATATTTGTAGGTTGGGCAGTAACTGAAGGGGATTCTAATTGTTTTTCGCAAGGAACTTCTTCAAGTATGTATAAATTTTACAGTGATGCTACATTACAGGCACAATGGATAAAAAAAGGTCAATCGAATAGCGGAACTGTTATAATTGACCCAAATGGCGGGAATTATGATGGTTCTACAAATAAAGTAACTATTTCTGGTAATGCTGGAAGCACTACTACCATCAAAACTCCCGTAAAAGATGGATATATATTTAAAGGTTGGGAAGTAATTAATATAGAAAAAAATAAATTTAATGGAAACACTTTTACATTTATACAAGGAACAACTACTTTAAAAGCCAAGTGGGAAAAAATAAAAATAGACCCATGCATCGTTAACGGCACAGGAATAGATGCCTGTGGAACAAATCAAGACTCAATGCCCGGTACGTGGGTACACTTGAGTAAAGATATATATTAATAAAATTATTGGTGCGTATTCTCCATCTATATTTACGAAGTAAATTAGGTGTTGAGGTTCACTGTTAGTTTTTTTAGAACGAAGATTCAGCACTTAATATTTTAGGACAAATCAATAAAAAATATGAACAATTCCTATGTATTATTGGGCACACGCACTGGGTTTATTAAACAGGTATCGGAGTATAATTATGCCAACTGCCGTATTTTATTGTCGCCAATCGTCGGAAAAATATTTAGCCAATCGTCGGAAAAATATTTTTATAACAAAATTAAATTCTATAGTTAAAATAACGGAGGATAGACTGAATTAAAAAGTTTATCTTCCTTTATTTATGCCGTTTTCGAACTAAAAAACTTTTTTTGATAATTTTTTATCATGCACTGAGAAAAATGATGTAAAAAAATGCCAGACTTAACTGACATTTTTAATGTTTTCATTTGATAAATCTTGGGCTCTTTTTAATAAGTCGATGTAGTCTATCAGTGCCTCTATTGGCCCATTTAATAGCTTATCTAAATCTATTAAAAGTTATTGAACGATTAGAAAAATATACTGAAGAAAAAGGACAAACAAAAACTATTGCAGTAGAACGCCTGTTAACAAAAGCATTGGATGTGGAAGAAAATAAGAAAAATTAGCACATAGATGCTAGTTTTTTTATATAACATAAATAATTTATTGTCGAAATGCAAAATTGGATGATATACTTATTTTTAGGGAGGAAATTATATGGATATAAATTACACTAATAAAGATAATATTGCGGTTTTTGTCGAAGATAACATAGAATTAATAAATGCTAAAATAACATTATTTTCTGAAACCAATCAAGAGCAATCTGGAATGAAAGACGCTCCGGTTCAATCTGAAATTAAAGAGTATTTAAGTACTAAGTTATTTCAGGAATTTCCAAATAAAAAAGAAGAATTATATGAAGAATTGTTAAAAGAGAATTTTGTCAAAAGTCATATTATAGATATAGCAAATAAATATATTTATTATCAAAAAGACCTTCAAAAAAAATATGAAGAATATATATTAGAAAAATTTAAGGATTCATTTACAGAACCAATTACAAAAAAAATTTTACAAACATATGCCGATTCTTCGAATTTGTCAAAAAAAGAATTTAATTTCATAAAAAACAAATTAAACAAAATAATAGATAAAACTAATGAATTAACTTTATCAAATGGTTTTCCAACAAACTTAACAGATATTAATTCAGGCATAATGACTGCAAATGCCGGAGATTCTGCACAGTTTTTATTTTTAGCTAGAGCTATACTTGCTGGATACAATTCTTCTAATGTAGATGTAAGAGCAAGTAGATATGATGCTATTGTAGATTATCAAGGGCAGTTATTCAAAATTCAGGTTAAAGGAATTTCAGGAAATACTGTCAGTTTTAGAGATAGAGACCGTGGTGGTAGAGGCATTGACCAAAACAACCCTCACAACAAAGGGAAAAGAATTACTTCAAAAGATTGTGATATTTACGTTGCTGTTGATAAACAAGTTGGACTTTGTTATTTGATACCAATGAAAGAAATTGATTTATGGAACGATGATGAAATTGACCAAGTTCAAATCAGTAAGATAATCCAATATAAAGAAAATTGGGACTTATTCAAAGAATTATATCAAGAAAAAAGGGAATAATATTTCCCTTTTTAATTATTAATAGATTTTTTTATTTGTTCAGCAATTCTAGAAATAACTGATACGGATACAGAATTACCAGCCTGTTTATATAAATAACTCATAGCAATATCATTTGGCAATACATAATTTTTGGGGAAACCTTGAAGAGCAAAACATTCTCTAGGTGTTAACTTTCTAATTCCATATTTTGTTTTAATTAAAGGAACATTATGTCCGCCTGTCCCCATATTAGCAGTTAAAGTAGGACATACATGATTTTTATTTTCTCGGACATAAACTCTACGCCATTGATATACAGTATCTGATTTTGTAATTTCTGATTCGATTTCTGCAAATCTCTTAAATTTTTCTTTGGTATAATAAAATTTATCATCAACTTTATTATTAAAATCCAATACTATTGGTAATGTATTAGTTAAAGGTATTTTATTTGGCCATTCAAATTTATTACAATGGTTCATATCTCTGAAAGCTACAATATAAATTCTTTCTCTATTTTGAGGTACATCACCGTATTCCATTGAGTTTAATACTTTATATTTTATATGATATCCGGCATTTTTAAGTTCAGCCATAATTATTTGAAATGTTCTACCGTTATCATGACTTACTAAATTTTTAACATTTTCTAGAAAAATAACTTTTGGATTTTTAATTCGAACAATGTCCATGACTTCAAAAAATAATTCTCCTCGGCCATGATGGTCAGCAAAGCCTTCGCGATATCCAGCGATAGAAAATGCTTGGCATGGAAAACCAGCCAAAATAACATCAATATCTCCAATTGGGTCAATGCCATTTTCTAAATCGATTACTACTTCATGAATATCTCTATTATCAACTCTTAAATTAAAATTATTTTCATATGTATGAACAGCTTTTGCATCAATTTCATTAGCATATACTGTTTCAAAACCATTAATTTCAAAACCTTTATCAATTCCACCAACACCCGCAAAAAAAGATGCACATTTATATTTCAAATCTATTCACCCCCAAATATCTCTTTTGACATTTCATTAATTATTTTATAGCCTAAATTGGTTATTCTATAATATTTTCGTTGAGTGACTGGAGTAATTAATTTTTTGATTACCAACTGTTGCATGATTTTATTAACTTTAACCAACCCGAATCCAACACCTTTAGAAATATCAATTTGATTATCAATAATAACTTTTGTATTTTTGTATTCTACTTCGATTGTACTTAAATATTTCAATAAATGATATGTATCATTGCTTAAATCTTCTAATTTCAATTTATCACTTCCTTGCATATAATTATAACATATATTATTATATTTGACAATATTATATTATTATTTTTGATAATGTAATTATGGTTAATTAATGAGGTTATTATTATATATTTGTTGTATTTTTTCTAATTCCTGCAATGTGTCACATAAAAAGATTTCACCGTTTTTATTAAGTTTATTATTATCATCTTTAATAATTATTTCATTCTTCATGATAACTGTAAAAGCGTTTGAAATTATTTGAAAATTATTAATAACATATAATTTTATTTCATCAAACAAATAGGGGCTTTTCATGATTTTATATGTTTCTTCTTGGAATATTCTTTTATCCTGAATAATGTGGGGAAATTCCTCTAATAGTATCTCCTTACTTTCTTTACAAGTTTTTAAAAAATAAATTAGATTGTTTTTTGCTTTATTCCAAGTTTTAATATTTTCTTGTGATGTTTCCATAAAGAATCCTTCCTGATGTTTTCAAATGCCATTATAACACAACAAATATAATATTTACTTTTTTATTTGTATTCTACGTATAAATTATAATATTTCAAATATTTTTTGAAAATTAAAATAGCAAATCTATTGTCTTATTTATTGATTAAGTAAAGCAATAAATGTTTATTACGTTTTTTTAAAGAAAAATCATCCTCCGTTTTTTTAACTATAGAAAAAATTAAAAAAACACTTGCCAAAGGTCTTTTTTACTGCTATAAAGATAGCGCAATCTCTATTCACTAAGTTAGTATTGCAAATCAGAGCAAAAAACCACTATAAATAATAAATTAGCTTAAAAAAATTATATTTATGGAGGTATTCATCTTAAATGGATTTTAGTATTAAACAGGCGTTAACAGTAGTAGTGGTATTAGTAGCAGCAGTTGCAGTAGTAGCAACAGCAATTACAATGACTAATGACAATAACAGTAAGACAAAAACACAAAACGATGGATTATGGAATAAAATTCAAGAAAATAGTAACGCACAAGGTTAACCAACAAAAAGGCCAGCAATGGCCTTTTTTTATTATAATCCTTTACTTACTATTGAAATTAATACAATACGTCGCAAATATATTTATAATATATATAATATATGATATAATTTAATAGTATAATTTGATTGAGATAGGAGGTGTGTATATGGAGTTAATAGTTATTGGAAAAAATAATCAACACAAAAAATTTAATAAAAATAAAATCTTAAGTGCAGTGCAGAAAAGTGCAGAACGTTTAAATAAATCCTTATCTAAAGAGCAAGAGGACAGATTAATTTATTTGGTCCTAAGAAATATAGAAAATCTTCAAATTACAGAGATACCAGTTTCAACAATGCATAAAATTGTTGAAGTTTCATTAGATGATATAGATAAAGATATTGCAACAAGTTATAGAAATTATCGAAACTACAAACAAGATTTTGTTAAAATGTTGGATAATGTTTATAAACAATCTGTTCAAATAAATTATGTTCGATTAAAAGAAAATGCTAACATGGATTCAGCCTTGGTCTCCACTAAAAAAACTCTTGTAGGAAATGCTCTAGGTAAAGAATTCTATATAAAAGAATTTTTAAATGAATCGGAAATAGAAGCATGTGAGGATGGATATATCTACATACATGACATGTCCTCTCGCCTAGATACCATGAATTGTTGTTTATTCGATATGGACACAGTTTTATCAGGCGGATTTGAAATGGGGAACCGTTGGTATAATGAGCCAAAAACATTAGATGTTGCATTTGATGTTATTGGGGATATTATTTCCAGTACCGCAGCTCAACAATATGGTGGTTTTACTGTTCCAGAGGTAGATAAAATCCTTGAAAAATACGCTCAAAAATCTTTTAATAAATATCTTGAAGAATATTTGTCCATAGTTCAAAGTTTATTAAAAGATACTGAAAAAAAGCAACAATTTTTAGCTAAAGGCTTGCAATATGCTTATAAAAAAACACAAGAAGAATGTCGACAAGGTTATCAAGGTATTGAATATAAACTTAATTCTGTATCTTCTTCACGTGGAGATTATCCTTTTGTAACATTCACATTTGGTTTATCTAAAAGTTTATTAGGTCAAATGATTTCTAAAACCATATTAAATGTTCATAGAATTGGCCAAGGAAAAGATGGCTATAAAACTCCTGTATTATTTCCAAAACTAGTATTTTTATATGATAAAAATTTACATGGAAAAGATAAAGAACTTTATGAAGTATATAAGACAGCATTATTATGTTCAAGTAAGACAATGTATCCCGATTGGCTAAGTCTTACAGGTGAAGGATATGTTTCTGATATTTACAAAAAATACAGGAAAGTTATTTCTCCAATGGGTTGTAGAGCCTTCTTATCGCCGTGGTACGAAAGAGGAGGAATGTATCCAGCTGATGAAAAAGATACTCCTATATACGTGGGAAGATTTAACTGTGGTGCCATATCTTTACATCTTCCAATGATTTTTGAAAAATCTTTGAAGGAAAATAAAGATTTCTATGAAATACTTGATTACTATTTAGAAATGATTAGAGATATTCATAAAAGAACAAAAGAACATCTAGCTCGAAAAAAAGCTTCCATCAATCCGTTGGCATTTTGCCAAGGAGGTTTTTATGGTGGAACACTAGATTTAAATGATAATATAGCACCATTACTTGAGAGCTCGACATTCTCTTTTGGAATAACAGCTTTAAATGAATTACAAGAACTATATAATAACAAATCATTAGTAGAAGATGGAAAATTTGCTGTCGAAGTCATGGAACATATTAATAATAAACTAAATCAATATAAAAAAGAAGACCATATACTTTATGCTGTATATGGTACTCCTGCTGAAAATTTATGCGGAGTGCAAATAAAACAGTTTAGAAATAAATATGGAATAATCAAAAAAGTGAGCGACCGTGATTATGTCAGCAATTCTTTTCATTGCCATGTCACAGAAGAAATCTCACCTATTCAAAAACAAAACTTAGAAAAAAGATTTTGGGATTTGTTCAACGGTGGCAAAATTCAGTATGTAAGGTATCCTTTAAATTACAATATTAAAGCAATGGAAACTCTTATTTTACGTGCTATGGACCTTGGATTTTATGAAGGAGTAAATCTTGCATTATCATTTTGTGATGATTGTGGATATGAACAATTAGAAATGGAAGTATGCCCAAAATGTGGTAGTAAAAATTTGACCAAGATTGATAGAATGAACGGCTATTTAGCATATTCAAGAGTTAAGGGTGAAAGTCGTTTAAATGATGCTAAAATGTCAGAAATTAAAGAACGTAAAAGTATGTAAGCGAGGTATCTATGTTAAATATTATTGATAATTATTACATTAAAAAATACAAATACGGCGTTATTCTTTTAAAAAAACGAGATAATGTGAATACAACTCAGATTGAATTAGATACTGATTATGATGATACAGTAGATGAAGACAATTCCGTTTATGATAGTAAACTGTTTAAACGTTGCGGATACTATTCAGATACATATACTGCATTTATAGGACTTTTATCAAAAATTATGAATGAAAAACTAGAAAATGTTAAATCTATTCAAGAATATGTAGAGGTTCAAAAACAGTATGTAGCAGTCTTAACAAGAAGATATCAGCAAATTAATAATATTAAAAAGGATTGCGATGGAGGTCAACTGCCCCATGACTAAAGTCAGGGGCTTATAAAAAACCTAGTTGATTAGCCTCAGTGATATCGAAAGATTGAGTGAACTACCCATCCCCTAAAGGAAATGGGTTTTCTTGCTAATATTTTATAAAAATGAGGTGCATTCTCCATCTATAGTTGCGCAGCAATTTAGGCGGTGAGGGTCGCACTACTAAATTTATTCAAAGGAGAACTCAGTTATGAAATTAGTTATAGCGGAAAAGCCTAATGTATCTAAACAATTACGTGATGCATTTGAACCACATGCAAAATACGGTGGTGCTCCAGGCTATTTTATTGGAGAAAAATACACGTTTTGCTGTGCATTAGGACACTTGTTTACTTTTGCCATGCCAGAAGAAATTAACGACAGTTATAAAAGGTATGCATTAGAAGATTTACCTCTCAACTTGCCAAATGACATCCCATTAAAACTTACCAACGATGTAACCAAACAATATTACAGTGTTTTAAAAAAAGTATTTAAAACAGGAAACTTTGATGAAATCATTGTAGCTACTGACCCTGACAGAGAGGGTCAATCTATTTATGAAAGAATTAAAAGCCAAACACGTAATTTCCCCAAAGTACCTGAAAGTCGCATCTGGATTAGTGAATGGACACCTAGTGGACTAATCAAAGCAATGAACAATAAAAAGCCCAATGACAACTATCGCGGCTTAAAAGCAGCATCTGAGTGTCGAGCAATCGAAGACTATCTAATCGGAATGAATGGCTCACGAGCCATGACTGTTAAATTTGGCGGGGCTAATAACGTTATTTCAATAGGAAGCACTCAAACTCCTACCTTATATATGATTGTATCTCGAGAGAGAGAAATAACAAACTTTAAAGCTGAGGACTATGGTGTTCCTTTTATTGAATTAGTGAATGATAAAGGTGAATTATTAACTCTTAAACACACTTCGAAAAGACATTTAAGCCTCTTAGAAGCTCAAACCACTCAAAAAAAACTCTTACAACACCAGGGAACTGTAGTAAATATCGAAGAAAAGCGACGTACTTCAAAACCTATGAAGTTGCCAAATGCTACAGATATCCAAAAAGAAATGAATAAAAAATATGGTTTCACTGCTGACAAAACTTCGAATATACTACAAACATTATATCAGGATAAACATCTGACAACTTATCCTGGTACTAAAGCGCGAGAAATCTCAAAATCAAGTGCTACTTTGAGTTTAAATACTATAAAGAACCTATTAAAAAACAATGTAATGCCAAAGGAGACTGAGAAAATACTGGAAAACAACTGGGAAATTGCCAGACACTGTATAGCAAATGAGGGGTTAGCTCATGAGGCAATTACTCCTGTATTTGGACAAATTAATCAGAAAGATGTAGATTCATTAACTCAAGATGAAAGAAAAGTATATGATGAGATTGTTAAAAGATTTGTACAAGCATTTTTCCCAGAAGCAGTATTTTCAGATACAATTATCACTACCACAATTGATAGTGAAAATTTTATAGCCAAAGGTTCAATAATTATTCAAAAAGGCTATAAAGAGATTATGGGAGTAGGAGAAGATAACTTATTGCCCGCCTTTGTTAATGGTAAAAAATATCCTATATCTAAAGTTGGTATAGAAGAAAAACAAACAACACCGCCACCAAGATATACAACCAGCACCTTACTAGAGGCTATGGAAAACGCTTCAAGATTTGTGGATGATAAACATTACGCTAAGATTTTATCTTCCAAAGAAGTTAACGGGTTAGGTACTGACAGAACCAGAAGTGATATTTTAAACAAATTATTACAAAGGAATTACTACGAGTTTAAAGGGAAAACAATTTACCCAACTCAAAAAGCAATAGATTTGTTTAAGGTTCTTCCTAGTAGTGGTGAACTTGATTCGCCCATTCATAAAGCTAAGATGGAAGAAAAACTTGCGCTCGTAGAGTTAGGAAAACTTAGTAAAAAGGAGTATTTACAAGAGGTTTATCAAGATATTAACAGTTTTGTCCAAGCAGTAAAAGATGCTAAGCAACAAGTAATTGCCAATAACATGACTTCCAGCAAAATCAAATGCCCTGAATGTGGAGGAGGATTACTTGTTTCTTCTAAGGTGGTGAAATGTCAACACTGTAATTTTATTTTATTTCCTATTGTCGCTTCTAAGAAACTAAGTGAAACTAATATTAAAGATTTGATTGAAAAAAAAGAAACGAAACTAATTAAAAGCTTTAAAAGCAAAACAGGTAACAGTTTTGATGCTAAATTAAAATTAGTTAAAGCTAACGATAGGTGGGCAGTTCAATTTGACTTTACAAAAGAAGTATTAGGCAAATGCCCTCGTTGTGGTGGTGATATAGTTGAAGGGGCAAAAGGATTTAGTTGTGAAAATAAAAACTGTGAGTTCTTTATCTTTAAAGATAATAAATTATTAGCAAAATCAAAGAAAAAAGTGACATTTTCAATGGTAAAAAAGATGCTGAAAGATAATGGAACCGGTAGAGTTAAAGTTACCGGCTTACAAAGCAGTAATGGTCAAACCTATTCAGCATTTTTCTCTTTGGATGATACTGGAAAATATATTAATCTAAAAATGGAATTTAAGTAGATTTTTTTTAAAAATATTGATGTTTTTACAAATTTGTGATAATTATGCAGTACATTAAATTATAAAAAAAATCACGAAACTTATAAATCAACAAACAGCAGGAAAAAACACTAGTAGTCTTGCTGTTTTTTTATAGCCAGGAGGTAGATATTACGGAAACTTTAGAAAATACTGAACTTAATTCTTCTTCCGCATCAGAAGAAAACATTAAAAAAGCAAATGAACTTATCTTAGAACAAAGTAAAATATTTGGAAAAATACAACACCTAGTTGCTGATGACCTGATTACAGATATAAACTGTAACTCGCATTCAATATGGGTAGACCATATAAAAAAGGGGCGTTATGATATCACAGATATAACAATGAATAACGAAGATTTAGAGTCACTGGCTTACAGAATTGGAAACATTAATAACGCTCAGTTTAACAATGTATATCCCATTTTAGAAGCAGAATTACCTGCATTACGCCTTCAGTTCGTTCATAACAGCATTGCAAAATCCGGGACATCTCTTTCATTACGAAAAACTCCAATAACTGCTAGAATAAATGCCGCATCTATGAAAGAAGATGACTACTGTAGCGAAGAATGCCTTAATTTCTTAATTGCAATGATTAAAGCAAAAATGAACAGTGTTATATGCGGATTAACCGGTTCCGGTAAAACAGAACTAGCTAAGTATCTTGCTGGACATATAAACCGTTGGGAACGAATTATAACAATAGAAGATACACTAGAGCTTCACTTACTAACTATTTATCCAAATAAAGATGTTGTTGAACTGCAAGTAAATAATATCGTTGATTACGACGGTGCAATTAAATCATGTATGCGTATGAAACCTACTTGGATTTTATTATCAGAAGCACGTGGTTATGAAGTAAAGGAACTGATTAAATCTATTTCGACTGGAGCTAGGATTATTACAACAATTCATACAGGTGATGCAAGAGATATTCCAAAGCGATTGTTAAATATGTTTGAAGATAATGAATTATCCAATGATAAGGTAGAAACGATGATATATGATTATATAGATGTTGGTATCCATATTCAGTGTGACTATACTGAGGGCAGCACGCATCGTTATATAGACCAATTAGTCGTATTTTACACTGATGAGAATAATAATAAGTGTCGCGACTTAATTTATGAAGTGAAAAATGGAGAAATTACTTATAAACCTATTCCTAAATATGTTTTAAACAAATTTCAAAAAGAAAACATCCCACCATTTAAGTGGGGATGTGATGAATAGGAGGATTTAATTTTTATGAAAGGATTTTTTGACCTTAAAGGTCTAATTCAAACAATTGAAGGTTTTGGTTATCATTATTCAGGTATAGACTTTTTTAAAAGTATCGGAATATATACAATTGTTATTGCAGCACTAGCTTATTTACACAATCTTTCTTGGTTGTACATTGCTTTATTACTATTAACGGTAGTTGTCATGTTCCCATTTATGGTACATTCACAATATTACTTTTTAAATGAACAAAAAAGGTTTCAAGAATTATGTACATATTTAAAACAAATGATTATTAATTTTAAAACTTATCAAAAAATTTATTTAGCTTTAAAAGAAACACGAAATGCCTATGATGAAAAAAGCCAAATGTATAAGGCTATTACAAGAGCTATCACCGCTATTGATGAAGGAAAATCATTTCGAGCCGCTCTCGATGAGATTGAAAAAGATTTTTATAATTCCTATGTGAATCAGCTACATTCCTATTTAATCTTAGGTGAACAAGAAGGAGGAGAAATTGTTTACGAATCCTTAACTCACATAGATTTTCAAGAATGGCAAACAGATACATATTCTTTCCAAATTCAAAAGGAAAAATTAAAAAAGCAAAATGGTATTTTTGCAGCAATGGCCATATGCATGACACTATTTGTTTTTCACTTTTTTCCAGCTGAAATAATGGACCCGTTATTAGCCCAACAAGCTTATCAAATTTATACTTTTATTTATTTCGAAGTAATTCTATTATCCTTCATTTGTGTAAGAGCATTTATGACTGGTAAATGGATAAAAGCAGATGAATAATTAATCAGGAGGTTTATCATGAATTCTTATTTGTCAATGTTGATTAATATCTTCAACTACAAACAATCAACATCTAGAAATGATTTTTGGTCGGCAGTATTAATTAATTTTGTAGTATCTTTCGGGATTTTGTTAATCAACTTTGGATTTTATATGTTTTTTATAAGTAGCCCAAACACGTCCCCAATTATTAAAATGGTATATCTAACAATAAACTTATTTATAATATTATACTTAAGTTTAGCAACACTATCTATGTCTATCAGACGTCTTCACGCAATAAATAAATCCGGATGGTGGATTTTAACTAATTGTATTCCTGTAATAGGATTTTTCATTTATCTCTACTTAATGGTACAACCTGATGCTAAAAATATCGATTATTTTGATGAATTTACTCATTATTATTCTAGTAAGCAAAAAAACATGCATAACGAACTAGATAAAGCGATAGAACAATCAAATATACAGATTTTAGAAGAATCTTCTCGTAAAGAAAATAGTCTTGGACACAAGCTTACTGCAAAAGATAAGATTATTTCATATACTACTGAAACAGATTTAAATTCACTAATTTTTATTCTAGAAAACGAAACTACATCATCTTATGTAGAAAAACGTTTGAAAAAATCGTTATATATATTCTTAGGTCTTGTGGGTATTGTTGCCGTTATTGGAGTTGCAAATCTACTTTTAAACTTGCATTTAGCAATCAATTATCCATTATTTATAATTGCATCGGTAATTATCAGTTATGGTATATATAAAATCGATTACTTTATGATTAAGTCTGTTTTTAAAAACCAACAAAAATCCGTGAAAGATGCATTCCCCCTATGGATGTCAACCTTAGAAGTATTAATCGTTACAAATAATATTCCTAATACTTTAAGAAAATCTCTTCCATCATGTCCCAAACCTATTGTAAAAGACTTAGAACGATTTATTGCCAGATTAGATGTTAATCCAATTGACAAAGAAGCCTATAAAGACTTTCTATCTCAATATAATATTCCTGAAATTCAGGAAATTGTTTTGGATTTATATCAATTTAATTTTGTCGACAAAAACAATATTTCTACAGAGTTTGCTGCTTTACACAAACGTTTAAATCGTATATCTTCTGATACAAGAAAAAGACGCCAAGAAAGCGACACCTTTTTAATCGGAGCATTAAATTCCCTACCTTTAATGGTTGTTTCCTTGTATATTCTTATGATTTCAAATTTATTGTCATCAGCAATTATGGGAAATATGTAGCTCCTCGTAATTTGTAACAAAAATTGGAGGTGGTATATTGCATTTTACAATTGAACAGGTAATTGGTTTTATTATTTCCTTTTTATTTATTACAAGTATAATTTCTTTGTTAATTTTTATATTTAATAATGTTCAAAATTTTTAGTGAGGTGGTTCTATGGAAATAGGTTTAGAAGAATATTTGGAATTAATCGTAAGTCTAATCGCTGGTAGCTGTGCTCTACTCTTTTTTCTAGGTTTTTTAACCAATTCTAACCTCGGTTACAGTTTACAAAATATTATAGATTTCTTTATTTCTACAGTAACAATGATAGGAGCATAGTCAACTACCCCACGACTAAAGTCGGGGGCTTGTAAAAAAACCCGGTTGATTAGCCTAAGTGATATCAAAAGATTGAACTACGTTAGGACAAAATATACAGGTACCGGAGGATACTTCTCTCGTCCTCTGCTCTACGGAATATCTTTAAACATGGCTGAGGGTAGGCAAAGTGAGATATTCATTAAAACTTGTCCATAACATTGGCGAGGAGACCCTACCGCATATTGCTTTTACAGGATATGCGAGAGTATCATGGAAATACTTTGTATTTCCTTTTGATACTGTTAAATTTATTAAAGGAGAGTTCGGTTATGACAAATATTTATATTTTAGATATAAATGGAAAACCACTTATGCCCTGCCATAACGGAGCTTTTGTTCGTTGCAGACTTAAAAATAAAGAGGCAAAAGTGGTAAAAAGAAAACCTTTCACTGTACAGCTTATGTACGAAGTGAAAAATAACTATAAACAGGATATATATTTAGGCGTAGATGCCGGATATAAATATATTGGATTTTCTGCTTCCACCAGTAATCAGGAATTATTCAGCGGGGAACTTGAACAGGATTGCGGGATGGTCGAACGCAATAAAGAGCGAAGAATGTACCGCCGGCAAAGAAGAAGCCGATTGCGTTATCGTAAAGCAAGATTTAATAATCGCAAAGCCGGCAAGCCTCAAGGCTGGACAGCTCCTTCCCTGCAGAGAAAAAGAGATACACATCTTAGATTCATTATGATGCTCAGTTCAATAATGCCAATTACTGATATTAATGTAGAAATTGGATTATTTGACCCCGCTTTAATGAAAGCCACAGCTGAAGGCAGAACAATTAAAGGTGCAGATTATCAGCATGGAGAGGCTGAAGGATTTGAAAATATGAAATCCTATATCCGCTATAGAGACAGCTACACCTGTCAGAATCCTAACTGTAAATGTCATAAGATGAAGAAAGAAGATAGAGAAAAGCTTAAACTGCATGTTCACCATATTGGTTACTATAAACATGACAGAAGCAGCCGTCCTGGTAATTTGATTACTTTATGCGAGCTGTCTCATACACCCGAAACTCATCAGCCCGGGAATCTGCTGTATGGATGGAAGCCAAAAATGAAATCTCTTAGAGAAACAGCTTTTATGAATACAGTTCGTAAAGAAATAGTTGATACTCTAAAAGCTGTTTATCCAGATAAAACAGTTAGATATACTTACGGTTATAAAACTAATTTGACCAGACGGGACTGGCATGTACCTAAAAGTCATCATGATGATGCTTTTTGCATAGCCGGTCAATACAGTTTAAAAAGAGCAGAGACTGTTTATTTTAACCAGCAGAGACGGAATAATCGTTCTTTAGAAATCTTCCATGATGCTAAATATATTGACAGTCGAGATGGCAAACGTAAAACAGGGAAAGAATTATACTGCGGGCGTAATACCAGAAATAAGAACTTCAATAAAGAAAATTTACATCAGTACAGAAGTAAAAAAGTTTCCAGGGGTAAACGAAATATTAGAAAACAGCATTATAAGTATCAGCCAAACGATATAGTTGTTTTTGAAGGACAAAAATATAAAATAAGAGGAAGCCATTGCAAGGGAAGCCGTGTAATCTTAGACACAAAAAAATCAGTATCAGTTAAAAAGATACATATCCTGAAGCACTGTAGTGGAATATGTTAAAGGAGGCGAAAAAGTGGCAATTCCTCCCCATGACTAAAGTCAGGGGTTTCCTTGCCATATTGTTATGAGTAATTTAAGTCAATATTTTAGTGGAAAACTAATTATTAGCGTAATCGTTGTCAGTTTTGTATTTGCATCACTCTTTAGTTTAAAAAACAGATGGACTATGTATGCTGATAGTACTATTGAGACACAAAAATCATCTGAGACAAGTGATGTAAATGATAATTTACGTAAATATTCAGCACCAGTTATTGAGATTATTAATGGCTATATAGATTATGGGAGCAGTAATTACGATTTAAAAAACTTTGTTAAAGCTTATGATGCAGATACAAGGGAAGATTTAACAGATAAGGTCAAAATTTATGGTTCAGTTAATACAAAAGAATATGGGGTATATAAAATTCATTATGTAGTAACTTCAAGCCATGGTATAAAAGCAGATAAGTATGGGCAAGTAATAGTGAAATAGAGGAGGTGGTAAGCTATATATGAAACAAGCTTTTGAGTATTTTATTGAAGCTGTTATGGTTACTATTATAATAGCTATAATTGTTGGAGCTATGAATATTACTTCTCAAATTAGAGAGGCCAATGAATTTCATAATCTGGCAATTGCAGAAGTAGAGGCGAGTGATTTTGATGATAGCATCATAAAAAAATATGCCACAGGTGAAGTCAATCCTAATGTAATAACAGAATTTAAAAATGCTTCTGTTACAACCGATTCTTCCGTAGATTATGCTAGTGAACGAATTTATAAAGTAACAACCACATATAAAATCTCATTACCTATTCTAGGATATGTAAAAACCACGACAATATCAGGCTATGCTAGATAAAAATAAAATTACTATACTATCTACGGCTATTATATGCATATTCTTTTTGACCGCCTGTACTCAAACTGCTAATTATAATAAAACTGATGATACATCATCATTACTTCCCGTTGGGAGTGTTGTTAAAGTTAATGATTTAGGTAATATGCTAATTATATCTATAGGGGAAATTGATTCCAATAACCAATTATATGACTATAAAGGATGTTCTTATCCAGAAGGATGCACAGGAAATACGTATTTATTTAACCGTGATGATATTATATCGATTAAACATAAAGGCTATAATTCCAAAGAAGAAGTAAATTATATTAAGAATATAGAAAAGAAAATGGAGGAATTAAAATAATGGATATAATTCACGAAAAAGCTCTTGCAACAATTTTATTTTTAATAGTTTTTATAATTCTGATTGGTGCTGCTACACCATATATCCAGCAACAAATTAGCCAAACAAATGAAATCACTGATGAATCTCTAAAATATAGTAAGCCTGCACTAGATGGAACCAACTCAGACTTTGATGTTGATAATATTCCAATGGATGATGTTGTTACGTCATATGCTCGTGGAGATGTTAATATGGATGGTGAAATAACAACTGCTGACTATGAACTTATTCTTAAACATATTGCTGGAAATATAACGTTTAATGAAGAACAGCTGTACTTAGGTGATGTCAATAGTGACGGGAAAATCGATAATAATGATGCTGAAAGAATTAAAAAGATGTGTGAAGCCTCAACACCATCACAATATGAAAAGGGAGATATAAATAGAGATGGGAAACTAGATTTAGATGATTTAAATCTTCTTAAAAAATATTTAAATGGTAAAGTTACATTCGTATTAGAACAAAAGAAACTTGCGGACATAAATAATGATGGAGCAATTGACTCTAAAGACGCCTCATTACTCAATACAATGATTGGTCGAATTAATTATGAGCCAGGAGATGTTGATAGAAATGAGAAAATAACGCTTGACGATGCTAAACTTATTTTAGATTTTTTATCTGGTGATGCTAAACTTGACGAAGAACAACTGGAACTAGCCGACATAGATAAAGACGGTGAAGTTACCAGCAAAGATGCACAAAAAATAATGGCTTTAGCTAAAAATAATTAGGAGGTATATATGAATTATCATAATATAACAAAAGATGATATGTTAAATGGCGATGGGTTAAGGGTAGTTTTGTGGGTAGCTGGTTGCAATCACCATTGTCAGGGTTGTCAGAATCCACAAACATGGGATATTAATAGCGGAATCCCCTTTGACAATACCGCTAAACTCGAACTCTTCGCCGAATTAGATAAAGAATATATTGATGGAATCACGCTTAGCGGTGGAGACCCGTTACATCCTCAAAATTTGCAAAGTACGACCAAACTCCTTAAAGAAATCAAAGAAAAATACCCAAATAAAACTGTCTGGATATATACCGGATATACATATGAGCAGATACAAGAAAAAGAACTAATAAAATACATTGATGTATTAGTGGATGGTCCATATATAAAAAGCAGAAGAGATTCACACTTAGAATATCGAGGTTCTTCTAACCAAAGAATCATTAGGCTTAGTAAAAACTAAATTAACATAATACAACGAAAAGACTCATAATAAACTGTCAACTACCCCATGACTGAAGTCGGGGATTTCCTTGCCTTGTTGTTATGAGCCTTTTTTCTACGAAAAATTTTCACAAATCATATCAGCAGTTTCAAAACGAGACCTAATCTACCAAAATTGTGTTTCTTTGTTTTTATGGGAATTTTTTAGGACTCTTAATCATGTTTCATAGTGTAATTTCGGGCAGTTAATGCTCCAATTTTTGAGGATGATTTTTTTGGGATTTTTCTTTGCTTTTTCAGGGTTTTTTGGTATAGTACCCAAAACTGATTCATGAAAAAATTTTGGAGGTAAGCAATGAGAAGTAGAAAGTTTATTCTAGGTATCTTATTAGGTGGATTGTTAATAACTCAATCCGAGCCCTTAGAAATCTCGGCCATAAATTTTGAAACACAAGAAGACAAATATATGAAGCTTTGTGCTTCCAGTTCCTTAACAAGTTCACAACAAAATACTTGTAAACAATTTAATAATTATTTAAGTAAGAAAAATAAAGAATTAAAAAAAGAAATTAAGCAAAATGAATCCTCTATCCAAACTACACAAAGTAGTATTGATACAATTAAAGAGCAGATAAATAACTTAGAGCATGAAATTAGTGAAAAAGAAACAGAAGTTCAATACTTTGCCACTATGATACAAAACAAAGAGAATGAAATTAAAGAGAAAGAAACAGAAGTAAAAGATAGAATGTATTCTATGCAGACAGTAAATAATAGTAACAGTTTTGTTGATTATTTATTTGGAGCTAACAACTTTACTGATATTTTTTCAAGAGTTAGTAATATAAATGAATTAACTTCATATGATAATGAATTAATTAAAGAAATATATGATAATAAAAAAGAATTAGAAAAGCAAAAAAATACTATTTCTACTGCAAAGAAAAATTTAGAAAGCCAAAGAGAACAACAATATCAGTTACAAATAAAATATAATGAATTATTAAACAAGCAAAATGACACCTTAACCGCAAATAAAGAAAAATCAGAAGAAATAAGCGAAGCTCAAAAAGAAATAGATAATAACTTGACGGCAATTTTTGAAGCCGCACAAAAATATGATAAACCAAGTACAAGTATTCCTCCAATCAATGGTCCAACAACACAAACAGGTTTAGCTATTGCAAATAAAGCTCTTAGCAAACAAGGTTCAAGATACTGGTGGGGTGCCCCAGGAGGCGGTTTTGGAGATGGACAAGGTTTAGATAGTCCAAATGCCATATATTTTGATTGCTCTGGTCTTGTTGCATGGGCTCATAGACAAGCAGGAGTAAAAATTGGAAGGTCTACAGCCGCAGGATATTCAAGAAGCGGTTCAGGAGTTTCATACAGTAACTTACAGATAGGTGATGTTATTACATTTAATTACGGTAGTGGTGTTGCTCATATTGGAATTTATATTGGAGTTGTGAATGGACAAAAAAGTTTCGTTCATGCATCTGGAAAGGGCAGCAGTACTAGGGGACAATATGCTGACCAATGTGTAAAAGTCAGCTCTATAGAACCAGGTTCTTATTATTATAAATACATATATAATTGTAGAAGACTGTATTAGAATAATGTGAACTATTCGGCTACAAGTAACTGAGAATTCAAAAGATATGGAAGAAAATAAAAAAGACTAGCTTATAATGAGCTAGTTTTTTTAATAGTTTAATATAAATTCTTGATTGATAATTTTTTATCACTAAATTCTGCTCTAAAATTCATTCTCCGATTTTTTCAGCATAGAAATATTTTGTACCTATATTGACATTTAGTATATTTTATGCTATTATTAGATAGTAAATTTGATTTACATATAATATAGAAATAACCGTTAGCAACAATCGGCCAAGTAAGCCGTTGGCTTACTTTTTTTATAAGAATTAGTAAGTTATTATCTAAAACGATAATTAATCAGGACCTTAAAAGTCAACTACCCACGACTAAAGTCGGCGGTGTAAATATTAAATTTATAAGAAGGATAGTTCAGTTATGAACGCAAAAAAATGCAATAGATGTCTAACGTTTATTTCTTAATTAATAAATGCCTTCCTAGCACAAATGGTAGTGCAGCTGACTTGTAATCAGTATGTTGGGGGTTCGAGTCCCTCGGTTGGCACCATTATATGCATTTGAAGCCAAATGGTGAGGCAAAAGTCCGCAAAACTTTCATTACTCGGTTCGATTCCGAGCAAATGCTCCAAAGAAATATGTCCGGTTAGACAAAAAGGTTTAAGTCACAGTCCTTTCAAGGCTGAAATTATGGGTTCGAGCCCCATACCGGGTACCATGGTCCTCTAGCTCAGTGGCAGAGCGTCTGGCTGTTAACCAGTGGGTCGCAAGTTCGAATCTTGCGGGGACCGCCATGCTTCATTAGTATAATGGTTATTATATCTGCCTTCCAAGCAGAGGATGTCGGTTCGATTCCGACATGAGGCTCCATATAATTCCTTAGCTCAGTGGCAGAGCGCTATTCTTACAAAGTAGATGTCGAAGGTTCGATTCCTTCAGGAATTACCATTTTGATAAATATTTCCCCAAAACTGTGGGTGTCATAAGAGTAAGCTCGGAGATACTGTAATACCGAGTCATTCATAAGTCATTATATTAAAACTCCATTCATTTAAACGTGGAGATATCAGTAATTTTCTATGCATAAGAAGAGGTTGAGGTATTATGAGTATACAGCATTTAAAATCAAAATTTGACCCGATATATATTCTATCAATTACAATATTAATCGCTATGGGTATATCTGCATTATTAAACAATTTGCTTGTTCTACTTTTTGTTGGATTCTGTGGTAATATTTTATTAGTAAACCACTTAATATCTTCATTGAAAAATACAAGTATAAACCAACAAATCCCCAAGACTCCTAAAAAACCTAAAAAAATCAAAAAAGTTATTGAAGTTTTGGTTGACGAAGATGGTAATGAAATTGTTTAGCAGAGACATCATTGTCTCTTCTTTTTTTGGACGTTTAGCTCAGCAGGTTAGAGCAGGGAACTCATAATTCTCAGGTCGACGGTTCAAATCCGTCATCGTCCACCAATCTGTCTCAGTGGTGAAATGGTAGACACGTCTGTCTTAGAAACAGATGCATCAAAATGCGTGAGAGTTCGAATCTCTCCTGAGATACCATATTTGAGGTATTCGTATAGCGGTTATTATACTTGACTGTCTATCAAGAGATAGGGGTTCAACTCCCCTATACCTCGCCAATAGAAGTATCGTACAATGGTTAGTACACACGACCGATAATCGTGTAATGTAGGTTCAATTCCTGCTACTTCTACCATATACCTGGATAGTTTAATGGTAAAATGTCGGTCTCCAAAACCGGAGTTCTTCGTTCGACTCGAAGTCTAGGTGCCAAATAAAAAATATTTGCTTATATATTTATGGATTTGTATATAAGAGGATATGGTTAATAATGATAATCCCTCTACAATAGTAGAAAACATAATGGTTATGGATTTTCCAGGGAACGTAGTACAAAAAATCCTTACGCGATATCCACTTAAAAATATCAGGGTGGTGAAATTGGTAAGCACATGGGACCTTGACTCCCACAATTGAAGGTTCGAGCCCTTCCCCTGATGCCAGGTAATAAATAGAATAGCTCTGTAGTTCAGTGCAAGAACAATGTCCTTCTAAGGCATATGTCACAGGTTGGAATCCTGTCAGAGCTGCCATTTGGGGTTTTAGCTTAATTGGGAAAGCTTCTGTTTTGCAAACAGAAAGATATCGGTTCAAATCCGTTAGACTCCACCACGATTCGTTAGCATAATTGGTAATGCACCTAACTTTTAATTAGGGTAATAGGTGTTCAAATCACCTACGAATCACCAAATACCCGAGTGATGAAATTGGTAGACATCTAGGACTTAAAATCCTATGGAATTTAAAATCCGTACCGGTTCGAGTCCGGTCTCGGGTACCATGGCTAGTTAGCAAAGTTGGTCTATGCAGTGGACTGAAACTCCATAGATTCTCGTTCGAATCGAGGACTAGCCACCATTATTAAATTAAATATTTATTAAAAATAATGTGGAAAAGATTATTATCATTAATATGGATAATCTGAATGACAGCGTGGAATGGGGGCGAGTCATTAAGCAACAGAAATAGTGCATATAGAACATATCTTAGATAATACATCCACTATATTAAAAGTTGAAAATTTTCGACTTCTGTTGTGATTTTAGATAAGTATCTTTGTCTCATAATAATATTGAAAACTATATATAGTTTTCAATATTATTAATCCGCAAAAAACATATAGATACATATATTTTTTAATGCTGTGTGTCTGGGTGGTGAAGAAGCGGTCTTGAAAACCGTCGGCGAAAAATCGCTTGCAGGTTCGAATCCTGTGCACAGCGCCAAATTGGAGGGTAATCTGTAATATCTAGCAGTACCCGCATGGGGCGGGTCTAGGAAAATAGAGTCTAAATTACTTAGTTAATAATTACATCAAGTATAGTTTAACTGAATTTTTAGAATAATACCCTAGCATGTTGGTGAAACTCCACCCCCTCCAGCCATTTATATTAATGCCAAGGCTGGGCATGAGTGAGCCTAACGGTCTGTAAAACCGCCATTAATTTTGTGAAGGTGCAAATTCCTTCCCTTGGCACCATATTGAGAAGTAGCACAACTTGGTAGTGCTCGTGGTTTGGGACCACGAGGTTGTGGGTTCAAATCCCATCTTCTCAACCATCCCCATATAGTTTAAAGGATAAAACATTTCGCTACGAACGAAAAATTAGAGGTTCGATTCCTCTTATGGGGTCCATATAAGGATAACAAGACATCAGGTTAGAGGTAAATGTGCTACCTGCCACTTATTTCATCGAATAAGATAAAACCTCATTAAAAATGCCATACTGAGAACTTGGCTCAGCACTCCTGATAGCTGGCGATGCGAGAAAGGTCGGGAGCAACATCGAATTTCCAGTAAAAACTTCCCAACGTTCATCAAATACATATATTAATTGCTCAAATAAGGTATATGTTACGTAACGGGGTCCGAGGAAGGTAAGTTTAACAGACAAACAGGTTATAATCGGGTTTTTAATTAAGATGGTGAGGTTAGCTTAATGGTAAAGCGATAGACTGTGGACCTATTAATATGGGTTCAATTCCCATACCTCACACCATGTTGGTATACCCAAACGGTAAAGGGGATGGTTTGCTAAACCATTAGTTGGTAACTACCAAGCGAGGGTTCGAATCCCTCTGCCAACGCCAAAAAAGAAAATGAGGTGATTTTTTATGTCATACACCGTGAAAAGACACTCAAAAAACCATACACGTCATTATAAATATGTTCATATTTCGCAAAAAGATTTCATTATAAGAAATGTGTATTGTGACACTGTATGGTCAGATAACATACCAAAAAATAAACTATCAAAAAACAAGGTACACTGTTCGTGTTACCTTTGCAGTCAAAAAACACGCAAACACGGATATAAAGCATCAGATATACGCAAAATCAACTCTCAAATATATAAGATTAAACAATATTACAAACATGGGGGTGAAACTGATAAAATCACTTATAAAGAAAACTCAATATAAAATTGTTTATAAAACCTCTGATACATCATCAGAATTACTGTTTTTAACAAAATGCCAAAACAATCATAAAGTAACTTGGAATTATAAATATAATTTTAGGAATATTTCCAAGTTTGAAAATGATAAAGATAGTACAAAATTATTGTATCTGTTGATGACATTAATGAATAAGTTAAATTCTAATGAAATCTCTTTTTGGGAATTAAACTCCCTTTTACCAAAAAATATATTCTTAATCAAATTATAATAAAGTGTGCTAATGCACAGGAGTGACGATTTTGTCAATAGAATTAAAGGAATTATGGAAAAATGAAGCATTAAACTTTACTCCATGGCTTGCAAAAAGTGGAATAATTGAAGAAATTATAGACGAATTAAATATTTTTAATAATCCCTTAAAACTGTATAAAACAGAACATAAAATTGGTAATTACAGAATTGATATGACTTATCAGACTTTAGATAAAAAAAATTCATTAATAGTAGAAAATCAATTTGGATTAACTGATTCTAAACATCTTGGACAAAATATTATATATTCTTCACTAACAAATATCCCGAATATTCTTTGGATTGCAGACAACATATCTACTGAACATAAAAAAATAGATGAAATACTTAAAATCAATATTATTTTATGTTCAGTAAAAATACATAAGGTATCAGATGGATATAAGTTGGTTTTTTCAGTTGTTAATAAAAATAAAGATTTTATATTTACTTTAGATAACAGTTTAAATAGAATATAGACTTAAAATAGAACTCTCATGGTAATTTAGCCATGAGTCTTTAAATATAGGAGAGCGGTATGATTTATATTACTGGAGATACGCATGGGGATTTCACTAAAATAGATTTTTTCTGTAAAAAAATGAATACTACAAAACAAGATATAATTATTATCCTCGGAGATGCGGGGATTAATTACTACTTAAATGAAAAAGATGAAAAAATAAAAAGACATATTTCCAACTTACCAATCACTTTGTTTTGTCTGCATGGAAATCATGAAGCACGTCCAGAAACAATTTCCTCATACGAATTATCTACTTTTTTTGGCGGACAAGTGTATATAGAAAAAAGCTATCCAAATATCATTTTTGCAAAAGATGCTGAAATATATGATATTGAAGGGAAAAAAACTCTGGTAATAGGTGGAGCATATAGTATTGATAAAGATTATCGATTAACTATGGGATATAAATGGTTCCCAGATGAACAGCCTACAAAAGAACTAAAAAATAAATGTATGGATATTGTAAATTCTAAAAAAATAGATATAATTTTGAGTCATACTGGACCAAAAAAATTCGAACCTGTAGAATGTTTTCTTCCATTTGTTGACCAAACTGCAGTCGATAAAACAACAGAAGAGTTTTTAGACAAATTAGAAGCTGTTAAAAATTATAATCAGTGGTATTTTGGACACTATCATACAGATAAAAAACTGCTAGCCGACAATAAGGAAATAAATATTCTTTTTAATGATATTAAGGAGTTTTAAAATGGAAAAAGACTACTTCAAAGACCGTCCTATAGAATCAACTAAAATTAATTATGTTCATCTTGGACAAAAGGTATTTATTTGTGAAAAAAACGCCCAAAAATATGCAAAAAGATTAAATGACTTGACTCCCGGTACTGTTATTGATATTTTAACAAGGAAAAATCATCCTAGAGGAATAAAAGTAAAAATTAAAACTCCTGATGGGAAAATTGCTATCGGACGTATTGTATATTTTGTATAGGTTTGGAGGTATATAATAAATGCAAGATTTTACTAAATTACAAACGCTTTGTGAGAAGCATAAAGTAATTACTGATATTATCCATGAATTAGAGGATATGTATACTAATGATGACAAATTTATTATAAATACATCATTAGGAAATAAAAAAACAAAATTAGAAGTTACAACTAGTGACGAAGCGACAGTTAAAGCCTTACTCGCAGGATTTAAAGTTGTAGAAACTGAGATATCCAAGGAAATTGGTTCCTTCTTAGGAACAGCTCCATCAAACTATAATTACTAATAATTTAAATATTCAAAATAAAATATTAAATTCTAAGCTGCATCAAATAATTAGATGTGGCTTTTTCTTTATTTATCACTGTTGCTTTACTTTTTTTGTTAATCAAATTTATATTTGATTTTTTATTTAATACAGTTATAATATGCGCGTTCGTGTGGACAAAAAAATTTATGGAGGAGAAATATGATTAAAAAAAATCTTATCTTATTATCCTTGATTTTAACTATGTCTACTAACACTACCCCTATCTTTGCGAATTCTATCAACGAGAAACTATCTAACAATACTGTGTATTTTGACGAGATATCTATAGCGAATAAAACGTTAGACACTTTAAAAAAACAGCAAAATAAACAACTAAAAGAAATAGAATCTAAACAAGTAGAAGTAGACACACTATTTTACAATAAATCATCTGCAGAAAAAAACCAAAAAGAAACTAAAAAAAGAGCGGAAAAAGCAACTGAGGACTATAACAAAACACTAAATAAACTAGAAAATGCTAAAGAATTATTTACTAATAATCAAAATACAATTTTACACTTAAAGAATAAAATTACTCAAAATCCAAGAAAAGATACTGTTAAGGAAATATCAACTTTAAAATTCAAACAAATAAAACAAGCTAAAATAGTTACTGACTTAGAATCATCTGTGAATACTCAAGCAGTAGTCACTAAACTCACAACAGAACAAACCCAAAAAAACGAATATAAAATAGATAATCTTCAAAAAGAATATGAATCAAAATCTACTGAATTATCAGATTCTTTTGAGAATAAAGCTGAAATCAAACAAGAGATTAATAATATTAATATTACTGTTCAAGACAGCCAGAAAAAGGCATTGGAATTAAAAAAGAATTCTTTTGACTTAGACGAAGAAAGCCGTAAAGAAAAAGAAGAAAAATATCGATTACCAACAGATGAGGAATTAAAATTAATTATTGCTGAAAACGAACGAAGAAAAGCTGAAGAAGCTGAGGCTGCTAGATTGGCCGCCGAAGAAGCTGCAAGAATAGAGGCGGAAAAAAAAGCTCAAGAAGAAGCATTAAAAAAAGCAATAGGGCAATCGATTGCTGATGCAGCACTTAGTAAAATTGGTGCTCCTTATGTATGGGGAGCGCAAGGCCCAAATACATTTGACTGCTCGGGGCTTGTATGGTGGGCGTGCAAACAGGCTGGTATTTATTTCGATAGAACTACCGCTGCTGGACTTTCTCAAATGGGAACACAAATTTCCTATTCTCAGTTACAGCCTGGTGATATTATAACTATGAATACTTTGGGATATACAAGCCATGTTGTTATTTATATTGGAAACAGTCAAGTGGTTCATGCCCCACAAACTGGTGATGTTGTAAAAATCACTAGTATAACACCAACTAAATGGAATATAGTAAATTGCGTTAGATTGTATTAATTAATCACTTGTATTATTATTGCTTTATATATAAAAATACTTTATAATCTTTCTTGTAGGGGGCTTCCTTTCTAACAAAAATCGTATAATTTTGCAGAGCCTCCTACATACATTAAAGACTTTTTAAAGTCTTTTTTTATACTTTTATTTATTTTTGTATATTATATGATATAATTAATATATTATAAATGGAGGTATATACATTGAAAAAATTATTAATGCTGTTTTTTGCTTGTATTCTTTTAACTGGATGTTTTTCCTCTCCACAAAATGATACAATAACCGATTTTTCTTCAATTCCTAAAACAAAATTTAATTACAAAAATTTGAAAAATCGTGCTGATATGAGCGCATACTATACTTTAGAGGATGAAAACCATGCATTTACAGATATGAGCTTGGAAACTTTTTATAATAAACTTACTACATCTAAAAAAACTTTGACAGGCGCTTTTTATTTTGGTTATGACGACTGTCCATACTGTAAACAAGCTGTACCTATATTGAATTATGTTGCTAAAGAATATAATGCTACTGTAAGTTATGTTAACATCTTTTCATCAAGATATGATGAAAATGGAAACAAACTTGAAAATGGCGATAAATATTATACAGAATTACAAGCTTATCTTGACGAATATCTTGACAAAGAAGATAAAACTATTTATGTTCCAACAGTAATTTTTATTAAAAATGGCCAAATTTCTCTTTATCAACTTGGCCTTGATACAGATGAGAACTTCGATATAAAAAAAGGATTAAATATAAAAGGAAAAAATAATTTAGCAGAAATCTACCGAAAAGGATTCAACAGTATAAAGTGATGGAGGAAATATTCAAATGTTTGAGATAAAAAAATCCTATTATATTATTTTTGTATTTGTTGTCGCATTGGTACTGGGATATTTTTCTATTTCTATAGAGACACCCAAAAATAATTATGACGATGTTGCTGCTGTTGAAGATAAAAACGAAACTGATACTTCAACAACTGATGATGTTAATAAATCAGAAGACAAAACAAATATTAAAGAAGATTCTAATTCCAATACAGTTGATACCACAATAACTGAACAAGAAAAAGAAACTGCTAAAGAAACATTAGGTGATGATATTGAAATCTCAGATATTCAAAAAGGCACTCAAATAAACCTTGTAAATGAACCATTATATGTATCAAGCAAAACATCAATAGTTTCGACATATAAAACAGGAACATATTATACCTGGGGTTTTGAAGCCAATAATAGAATCGCAATTACAAATAAACTTGAAAATATAGGTGTGAAAGGTCAGGTTACTGGTTGGATTAATAAACCCTCATAAGCAAAAAAACGAACTATTATGTTCGTTTTTTTAATGTTTTATTAAATAATCTTTTTAATTCCTTATCGGGTATTGCTTCTATTTTATCCAGATATACAGTCTTTTTCTGTCTAATAATTTTCTTTTTATTGAGCTCTAATTTCACTATTTACACCACCTTTTTTCTTTGCATCAAATTAAATATGTGCTATTATACACCAAATATCTTGGAGGTAAATTATGGATAATAAATTCTTTGATTTTTCTATTTATACAGATAACGAATTACTTAAGCTTGCAACAATTAATGAGTTGAATACTGATTTTAACTGTGTTCAGTTATGTCTTGAATACGCAAAATTTGATGAGTTAAAACAAAAAGAGTTAGATAAAATAATCTCAGCATCTGTATCTCTTGTTTTACTCTTTGAAGAAGAACTAAAAAAACGAAATATACTAAAAAAATACCGCGAGTCTATTCAACATGCTGACTATTCTGAGGGGAATTTCTATACTTATAATTCTTATTCTTTTAGAATTGCTCATCTCATGTCTATTTGTAACTCTGGTAAAGTAACAGAAGACTCTTTAAAACAATTCATCTGCACAATTCAAAATTCACAGGCAAATACTGATAAAACACCACAAATAATCAATTAATTATGAAAATAACTTATACTATTAATAATCCAGAAAAATACTTAGAAAAACATTCAAATCTTTCATCAATAAAAAAAATATTAAAATACACAAGACTAATATCATGTATTTTAATAATATTTCTTATCTTAATAATAGTATTTTCATTGATTCTTCCAAATCATCAAGAGGGAACAAATAATATTTTGCAATGGTGTTTTATTTGTTTTTTTCTTGTATTCGTGCTTCAAGGGTTTTTTGAAGTATTTTTAAAGTATCAAGATAAGAAAAACTGGGAGTATAAATTATCACAAAGAGTTAGCCTTAATGACACTCTGGTCACAATGACTCAGCAAAAAATAACCCAAACCACGAATATACTTTATAACTACACCATAAATTTTAATGACATAGAAGAATTGGTTTGGGACAAGGAAAAAAATCTCCTGCATCTTCATTTTTCTGATATTAAGACATATAAAAATGTATTTACTTTAAAAAATAGTGAAAACAAAATTGAAACTTTTAAAACAAAAGAGGATTTTATCAGCATCTTCCTTGAGGATAGTTTTGCCTATGATTTATTAGAAAATCTAAGACAAGCTACAGGGAAAAAAATTATTATAATAAAATAAACGCTCATAGCGTTTTTTTTATTTGCACACTACCATTTTAGATATTATATGATATAATTCAATAGTTAAATATACGATTAGAAAGGAGTTAAAAAGATAAAATATATTTATAACATTTGCGAAGAGAACCTACCGCACATTGATTTTACAGGATATGCAAGAGTATCACGGAAATATTTTATATTTCCTTTTGATACTACAACTAATATCAGAAAGGACAGGGAAAAATTGTGAAATTAAATATTAAATCAAATTCAAACATTCATTTTACTAAAAATAATTTCTTAAATAGTTATCTAAATAATTTTATAGACAATGAAAATACCTATGAATTAATTAAATATCCATGTTTTGAACATGACCCAAGATTACTAAATGATGCACAAAGTGCTGCTGAATATATACTAAAAACAGATAAAAAAATATTTATTTGTGGTGATTATGACTGCGATGGAATTATGGCAACATCAATTTTGTTTAATACAATAAAACAATTTAATTCCAATGTAAATTTCATGATACCAGACAGAATAATTGATGGTTACGGGTTGAATATTCGAATGATTGATGTCATCAAAACACAAGTCCCGCCGAATGAAGTACTAGTACTAACTTGTGATAATGGTATTGCTTGTTTCGAGGCAATTGATTATGCAAAATCATTAGGAATGACGGTAATTGTAACAGACCACCATACTGTTGGAAAAAAACTTCCCAACGCAGATTTTATTGTTCACCCCGCACTTGGAAATTATCCGTTTAAAGAAATTTCAGGCGCAACGGTTGCTTATAAATTATGTCAATTAATTATAGAGATGGGAGGATTAAATATTCCTAATTTAGAAATTTCAAATAAACAATTCGCTGCAATTACTGTAGTTTCAGATGTCATGCCAATTTGTTCTTACTATTATGACACAATGAAGGTTAATGAGAATAGACGCCTGCTACAAGAAGGAATTACTTCAATGAGAAATAATCCTGACTGGCATATAAAAATGTTATCTGAAATGTGCAATTTTAATATGGAAACATTAGACGAAACTACTATTGGATTTAATATTGCACCCGTTTTAAATGCATCTGGTCGTATTGCAAAGGCCGATTATGCAGTAGACTTTTTTACAAAAGAACAAAAAGATAGAGACGCAGCAATAGTAGACTGCTCATATTTAGTTTATTTAAATGAAGAAAGAAAAAAAATGAAAATTGCTGAACTAAATAAAGCTGAAAGTGTTGTCTGCGGTAAATCAATTAAATTAGCTTTTTATCCAGAACTGCATAAGGGGCTAATAGGAATTGTGGCTGGTCAATTTGTAGATAAATATAAGGTTCCATCTGGGATTTTTACACAAGTAAAAAAAGAAGGTACAGTTTTATGGACTGGTTCAATGAGAAGTAACACTGTACATTTATATAATGCATTAACTGAGATTAGCAAAAAATGTCCAATTGTAGCATTTGGAGGACATGCGGGTGCTGCAGGTATCACCATTGCAGATAAAAATATTGATTTATTTAAACAAATCGCTGAAAAGTATTTTTATACAAATGCTTGTGAGCCAACAAACTATGCAATTGAAGTAAAAGATTATAGAAGCGTGTTAGATGCGGGCGAGTGCATAAAAGAATTAAAACCATTTGGGAATGGACTTCCAAAACCTCAAGTAAAATTTAATTTTTTCTGCACCACTGTTGATGTTTTTTACAAAAGTGGACATGTTAAACTAAGCAATTTTAAACAAGAAGAATTATGGCTTTTTGGAAAAAGAGATGAAATTAAGAAACATCCTGTTTTAAGTATATTACCTCTAAAAAGTGATAATATGCAAAAGCTACAAGAAACCATGAATAAACAAGAAGCTGAAAAAAACAAATGGGAAAGATATTCCCAATACAAAAAATATTACAATTTCATAATTGAAGCTGAAATTGATTACTCATATTTTAATAATCAACTCGGAACACAAATTAGTGTTAAAAAATTTAAATAAAAGGTGGGCGATTGTTATGAAAAAACGTTTCTTTTTTGATTTAGATGGTACAGTATGTGAATATAAATTCACATCCATAGACAGCTTTTATGAAGAGGGATTTTTTAAAGACTTAATTCCATTTGAAAATATAGTAAACACTATTAAACAGTTGCTAAAAGACAGGAATAATGAAGTATATATTGTATCTAAATATCTTGATTCAAAATACGCTATTAATGATAAAAACACATGGTTAAATAATTATCTCCCAGAAATTAATGAGAATCACAGAATTTTTATTCCTTATTCAGCAAAAAAAACAGACTTTATTCCTGGTGGAATTCGATACGATAAAAACAGAATAGATATTTTAATTGATGATTATAATGATAATCTTTTTGAATGGATAAAAGCTGGCGGATTCGCAGTAAAAATGATTAATGGTGTAAATAGTTTAGACTCATGGAAAAATAAATTATATTTACACGCAAACATTCCCGCATTAGTTAATCTATCAATACTAGAATCAATATATTAATAAAAAAGTTCACTATTTATATAAAATACAGTAGTTTTTAATGAAAGGATAATATTATGGAAGCAAGCGTTACATTATTTCTTCTACTTTGGACTAGCCTAATTGAAGCATTAATAGATGTCTTACCAATAGTCTTTTTTTCATTATCATTTATAATTGTAGCTTATTTAGTAAATAATCTTATAAATGACTTTATAAAACATAAAAATAATTCAAAACATAAGGAGGCTCATGAAAACAAAAGTCGAAAATGAAAAGGCCATTATTTCATGGAAAATTTTAAAAAAATTTATTGAAAACAGTAAAAGTAAAAAACTAACAAAGGAGATACGTGATGAACTACTAAAAAATGTAGAAACTATTATTTTAAAAAAGGAGTTTAATTAATGAAATTATCACTTCAAAACAGTCATACCCTCGAAAAAATACGAGGGTATGTTACTTATGTGTTTTATCCAAAAAGTAAATTAATGAAAGATACTGTTCAATTTGTTGGATTCAGCATAAAGTCTGGAAAGAAAAACATATCATGTTGGGGAACGATGTCAAATATTTCTCAGGGAGATTATTTCGAATTAGAGGGATTCTACCAAAAAGATGGCTCTTTCAAATTTAAATCGGCTCTACGTGTAGATGATGATGAATTAGGCGCTACCTCTATGTTATCCTTTCTTTTTGGGCCAAAAACTGCAGCTATGCTAATCAATTATTTTAACTCTCCAATAAGATGTATAAATTTATTTAAAAATAATCAAACAGATTTTGAGTTGAATGCCTTAAATATTAAAGGTATTGGGCCAAAGAAATTAGAAAAAGCTTATACGAAATATGAAAACAATATCGCCGTTGATGTTCTTTATGCTCGTTTTAGTAAATACGGTTTGACATTAAATCAAGCACTTAAAATTTTTTCAACCTTTGGTACGGACTGTTTAAAACGGATTGAGTCAAATCCTTATATTTTAACTAGTATTGATATACCATGGAAGTGTGTAGATTTCATTGCTTTAAATTATTATAAAATATCTTGTATAGATGATAACAGATTATTTGCTGGCATCATGTCTTCTCTAAAAAGCATACGTAATAGAGGGCATGTATATATAAATTTAGATAGTTCCGATTACAATCTGTTAAATTTAGCTACACAGAAGCTTGAAGTTGATATATCATATATTAAAGAAGCAATCTTTAAATTACAAAAAGAAGAAAAAATAGTAATTACAAATTATAACAATTATAAGATTGTATATATGCGGAAAATGTATGATGCAGAACAGAATGTTTCAAAATTGTGCGCTAAGCTTGTTTCAAATTCTAAACTAAAAAAACGTGATAAAAACAGAATTCATCATTATATTGATAACTACGAAGAAAATCACTTTAAATTAGCGGACAAACAAAAGGAAGCAATAGAATCTGCTTTATCCAATACATTCTCAATCATTTCCGGTCCACCTGGAAGTGGCAAAACAACAATTATTGATGTGATATGCTCATACTTTAAATATTATAATAAGAATATTAGAATAAATTTATGTGCACCTACAGCAAAAGCTGCTAAACGGATGTTTGACTCAACAGGTATCCAAGCCTCTACTATACATCGATTATTAGAGTTTAATCCAGCTGACGGAGAAGGAGGATTTAAATACAATGAATACAACCCTTTAAAAACCGACATACTTGTTGTTGATGAATTTTCCATGGTTGATTTGCTAATGACTGAAAATCTACTTAAAGCAATACCTGAAACAATAACTGCACTAATTTTTGTTGGTGATATAAATCAGTTGCCTAGTGTAGATGCTGGTAGAGTTTTAGAAGACATGTTGCAAAGCAAAATTCCTTCTACACTTCTCAATAAAATTTATCGTCAACAAGAAGACTCCACTTTATTACAAAAAGCATTAGATTTTTCAAAAGAAAAAAGTATAGAATTAGCAGATACAAAAGATTTTTTCTTCTACTCCGAAAAAAACGAGTTGGCAATCCAAGAAGGAGTAGTCAACTTATTCATATCTGAAGTTGAAAAATACGGAATAGAAAATGTTGCCTTACTTATCCCGCAAAATGAAGGAACTTTTGGTGTCAACACACTTAATTGTTTAATACAGGATAAACTTAATCCCAAGCTATTTGATACCACACCAGAATTGCGTTCTGGGAGAAGAAAATTTAGAATAGGTGATAGAGTTATTCATACAGTAAATGAGGACAACCATAATGTGTTCAATGGAATGGTGGGGACCATAACAGATATTGAAATTGGAGATAAAGATTTTGATACCGAAGATACCATCATTGTAGACTACGGTGAAGATGAATTGAGTGAATATCATAGAGATAGATTTGATAATATTAAACTTGCATATGCAATGACCATTCATAAATCCCAAGGAAGTGAATATAAATCAGTAATTATGATTCTGCATATGGCTAATAGATTCATGCTAACAAAAAAATTAGTATATACTGGTATGACTAGAGCAAAAAGTTATTTACATCTCGTAGGTGACGAATACGCAGTAAACTATGCAATGAAAAGAAATATACCACCTAGAAATTCTCGATTAGATATTTTATTAAAAAACAATTTAGGATAACCTAAATTATAATCAAGCTGTTGACAAATAAATTATTCAGCAGCTTTTACTTTTAAAAAGCTAAAATTTATGCATGAATGTCTTTTTTTGTTTCATTAAACAAATTCTTAAACTTTTATCAAACTTGCCCGTCCCCCCTTACTTTAGCTATGGGGAGTGTCAAAAAGATTACTGCACAATACATTTTTTCGCTAAAATATTTACATACAGTGTTTTATATGCTATTATTTATATACAATAATATAGTCAGGGGTATATGAATGAGAAA
>OGYI01000767.1_pt1 | contig 37460 bp, 32 predicted proteins | sample 1576521 | NCBI WGS metagenome assembly OGYI01 (sample SAMEA3541484, study PRJEB24748) | human gut metagenome | biome: human gut; feature: human-associated habitat; material: faeces | place: China | collected 2012
GGATTCTCAAAAAATCAAAGAAAATGGGAACGCCTATCAGCCAGAGGAAAAAACGGTAACAAAAAACCGCTGTTGCATGGTTGTGTTAGCTTCCATGTAGCAGCGGTTTATGCTGTGGTTATTCAGTTGAAATTTCAGAAAGACAGGCTGGAATTTATGAACTTAATGCCGTTACCAATGATAAATATCTTTCTGTCTTTTTCTTAATATCATCTTCACTAACACCATAATAGATATACAAATCTTTTGAAATTTTCTCAAACTGTTTCATTACTTTCTTGTTTCCAGAATAAGATATACCGAATATATTCCAAATATAATCTATCTCCATCTCAAGAGAATCATCACCGATTCTTATTTCATATAGATGAAAGTTCATAGGAATTACATTATCTGGCATTTCGGCAATCATTTCGCTTCGAGTCTTTATTTTACAAAAATATTCTCTGACAGATTCTTCATTAGAAACATCCGGCTTTGGAATATCCTTCATTTCACCTAAAACTTCTGGTTTATGCTGTAAAATCAAACTCTCCTTTAGGTTTTTTTGTTGTTCAATATATTTTCTCTCAGTTGAATTAGTTTCAATTAGATTGTAGGTATTCATTGCATATTGTACCAATTCATCAAGAGTATGTGAATCTGCAACCACTTTCTTCTCTACTATCTTACGTCTATATCTGTAGATAATATTTCGTATCCTTACTTTTAGAGGCTTTTTCCGTGTTCTGCCAGCTATAAAAATACTTGTTGGGCCATCTGCACCACCTATTATTGAAACTTCACTTTTGCTTTTTTCTTTCATAAGTGTTCATCCTCGCAAATTGGAATTTGACTAATCCTACATGTGCATCATATTACACTCATGTAATTATCCTCTACATAAACAGCTTTTCCATCAGCAAGCTTAATCTCATCTTTGCCGTTCGGTAATACTGTTGTTTCAGAACCATTCCAATGGGGGATAATAGGATTGTCAATAATATGTAATCCATCTGTTAAATTTCCCGCCGCATACATACTTCCTGCACTGATTCCGACATATATAAGTCCGTTTTTAATTGCATTATTAAGTATTCTATCAAAACCAGTTCTAGACATTTCACGACAAAGCACAGATACATCACCACCACTGACAAAAACAGCATCAAATTGGTTTAATTCTTCAAAAGTTAATAGCCTTGTAAGCATAAACGGGGTTGTAACATACGAAGAATAGGTTCTTTGATAGTCTTTTGAAAGAATTAATTCCAGATTGTACACTAATATATTTTCGTACTGAATTCCCATTAGAAAGAGTTCATGAAAACATATTGCAAGCGACTCTCTTGCACCATCTGTTTCAATGCCAGCTGTTGGAATATAAAGCACTTTCACATCCTTCGGACACTTTCCAATAATATCAAAGAATTTCTCTTTCATCTTATCGGTCAACCCTGCAGATGTAAGAAATAGATGTTTTCCATTCATATTCTTTTACCTCGTCAAACTCCGATTTATCATAATCATTCTACCATACCGTTATGAATAAATCATCTCATGCAAAACAATTTCTTCTGCCCGATTGTGAATGTTATTGCAACGCTGCACCCATTCCATCTGACAGATACTCTTTAATTCTTCTGTGACCCCCTCAGCAGCTTTCATCTGCTCTATGATTGTACCTAATCGCTTCTGTGCCTGTTCGTTCAGATCTGCAAGATATGTCCATAATTCTCCGGTCAGTGTCAATGTACTCAATCTGGCTGGGTGGACTTCTCTCAAATATTCCCGGTGCAACCGTCCATACTTTCCTATGGGGCGGTGTTCTTCCGGCAGCTTCAAATCCGGGATGTAGTAATCTCCGACAAGGATATAATCAATTCCGTTTTCTGTTATTCTTGGTTTCAATTCGCTCATATTTTTAATCTCCTCATTCTGGCTTATTTTTTGCAAGTCTGACTCTCCAGAAATATTGGTAAATCATTGGTAAAATTGAGAATGAAACATAAGAACTACTATTTATAGAAGTATTTAAGACGATTTGAGACTTTTTATTCTGAACAGTAAATCCTGCCGTGGCACAAAAAAATTACCTTTATCATGCAATTTTACCTCTTTATAAGTATTTATAAGTCTATTTTTTGTACAACTTATATAATAAAATCAATGTTTAGGCTACGTAAAACTACGCCTCTCTACATAGGTTTTTAGGCAAATGGCGTACTAAATGGGGTACTCCATCATGGATTTTTGCCCCATTCAGACCGCCGTTATATGCTTTTAACCAAATCTTCTTAAATTTTCTGTCTTTGACTGCCCACCGCTGAAAGCTACAATCTGCGCCATAGATTCTTCGGCTTTTTCGTAGCTGTTGTGGGTGTAAACATTCAAAGTGACGCTGGCATCGGAATGCCCCATCAAATACTGCAGGCTCTTTAAATCCATGCCTGCGTTTGCCATGTTTGTACAAAATGTGTGTCGGAATACGTGAGGTGTGATACGAGGAAGCGGAATAATATTTTCCTCATTGTACTTCTCGCATAACCTCTGTACTACTTTCTGGATATGCATGGCAACCTTTGGATTACCATTCTTGTCCAGTAAAATGAATCCTGCGTATCCGTCTATCATAATTTCCTTTTTCTGCTTCTTTCTATTGGAAAGGATATTGTAGAAACTTTCATAGACTTCATCGCTCATTGGTATGTAGCGACAGCCACATTCCGTTTTTGTTTTTTCAATATAGCGTTTTCCATCTCGGGTGCGCACCAGCTGATGATCCACTCGGATTCGTCTGCGGTCAAAATCCAAATCAGACATGGTCAGACCGCAAAGCTCACTGATTCGCATTCCGGTTCCAAGAAGAATCTTGATTTCATCCAGATATCTGCAGAAGTGCTTATCATTCTTGGTGAACTCAAGGAACTGCTCCTGCTGTTTCGGTGTCAGTGCTACTCTTTTCTGGGTGTTGTTCGGAATAATATCCAGACGGAACTCAAAAGGATTCCTGCGGATAATATCCTCGGTGTAAGCCATCTGAAATGCCGGTTTTACCACACCACGGATACTTGCGATGGTGCTGTAGGAATAACCGTCATCGTAAAGCTTGATAAACCACAGCTTTGCATCTGACATTTTGATATCACGAATAATTCGCTGACCAAAGGCTTCTTTCTGAACCACACTCATTACAAATCGGTAGCCGCTTGTGGTATTATAGCGGACACCTCGTTTTAAACTGATGTAGCGCTCCAGTAACTGAACGACAGTGATCTCTCCTCCTGCATAGTCAATTCCTTCGTGACGCATCAATTTGATTTCATCCTCTTTTTTACGAAGCTTCATCAAATCCATGTCATAAATGGAACGACGCTTTTTATTGGCATCTGTGTAACGGAACTCATACATTCCGTTCTTTCTTTGGCTTTCTCCTGTACGTAAAATACGTCCTTTGTTATCTCTTCTTTTATCAGACATATTTAAAACTCCTTTCCTTGTGAAAAGAGCCCCGATATGACGTACATGCAATGAATAAACCAATTTCGCCGCATCCTTATTTTATCATATCGAGGCTTGTTTTTCTATGAGAATCTTCAGATGTTATTTGCTGTTAGATGGAGTAACTCTGCTCAGTGAATTTATCCAGCTGTTTTCTCTTAATCAGTCGCTTTGTTCCAACCCACAATACAAAATCACATCTTTCGTTATTGGTGATTTCTCTTAATTTATTGATACCGATTCCGGAATAAGCAGCTGCTTCTTCCAAAGTCAGATTTGTTTTTTCCCAAATAGGAACTTCTTTCATATACGCATTACCTCCTGTATTTCAATGTTGAACCGGCAAAGTGGCAAACATTTTGCTTATAGGAGGTTTGCCGTTTCGTCCTGCCGTCTCAGCCATATCCACCAGTCTTTGCCTCGTCTTTCACTTTCCAATTTATCTTTCATAGAATTTCTCACCAAGCGAACTGTCCTCTCTGATATTCCTCGCTCAATCGCTTCTTTATTGATTTCTGCCACAGAAGCTTCTCTGCCACCAGAGAGAAACTCATAAATCAGTTTTACCGCCTGTTCCTGTTTCAGCTCCGCTCTCGTTCCCTCTCCACCGGCAAGTAAATCCTCTGCCGAAATATCATAAGCTCCAATCCACTGAAAACCTTTCTGGTCTCCCAGCGAAAAAGCTAAGGACTGTCCCGGAGGTGCAAGAGAACTTTTTTCATGGACAATCACCCGTGTAGTTGGATCGTCCTTGACCTTGCCTACAAAGAGAATGCTTCTTACCACTGCGGCAATGTCGATAGAGCCAAGACCACGATAAGCACTCTGCATTCCCGACGCTTTATTTAAGTGTCCGATCATTACAATGGCACAGCCGGTAGATTGAGCAATATCCGCTAACTTACGAAAGACAGGTCTTACCTCATTCGCTCGGTTCATATCTACGTTTGCCCCAAGAAATGCCTGCAACGGGTCGATGACCATCAGTTTCGCATTGTTTTCTCTGATTGCCTTTTCAATTCGGTCATCCGTAAGGGATAGTGGATTTTCTGCATCATCAATGACCAATACTCTTTTTAAGTCTGCACCAGAGGAAACAAGTCTCGGCTTTACCGTATCCCCCAGCCCGTCCTCAGCAGTCTGAAAAATCATGTTAAACGGTTCAAAGGGTTCCATATCAGGCAGAAACTTTTGATTGGTGCAGGCAGCCGCCAGCTGCATGGCAAAAAATGTTTTCCCTTCGCCGGGGTTACCTTGTACGATAGTCAATTTTCCAAATGGAATATAGGGATACCAGAGCCAGTCCACTTCTGTCTGCTCCACATCATCCATACAGATCATAGGAACAGATTTTTGCAGATCCTTTGGTTTTCTGATTCCGATTGTCACATGGTCACCGGATGATATTCCATTTATTTCGTTGACGAGTTCTTCATTCCAGTCTTTTGCCTGAGGCAAGAAACGATAAACTGAGATTTCTTGTGGAATCAGCTCTGCCAATTTTTCTGCGGCATTGTTTCCTGCTTCGTCATTGTCGGTGGCAATAAAAACGCTCTCAATATCTCTGCGTTCAGAAAGAAAACGCTCCAATGCTTTCGGTGATACTCCGCCTAAGGAAAGATAACTGTGTTCTTCCCAACCTGCAGGATACAAAGCAATATGGGACAACATGTCAATAGGTGCTTCAAACACATATAATTCCGTTCCCTTTCCTCTGTAACAAAATCCGTAGGATTTATCCGAACCGGTCACATCCATACGAAACTTATCTGCGGTTCCTCTGCAGTGTGCGTATCGGGGAACGCCGTTTATATCTGTCCCCACAAACACTACATTATGGTGTTTTGCATCTTCGTAAATCACCCCATCTGCAACAAATCTTTCTATCAAATCCTGTGGAAGTTTTCTTTCTTCCGTCAGGTACTTCATGATTCTTGAATTGGATTCGCAGCGAGACGGAAGACAAAATTTCTTTGGTTCCGCCGGTACTTCACTTACTGCAACGGCTTCTTCTCCAATCAGCATCTGCACTGCTTCCGGAAATGTCTTTTCAAAGAACTCCATCACAAAATCTACCGGATAACCACCTCTGTTCTGGCTGTGACGAAACCATCTGTTTCCCTTGATTGTCATACTGTCATGCCGTTTCCAACGATATTCCCTGCCGCTTTTTATTAGTTCCTCGCCTTGGGAGCGAAGAAATTGTTCCAAATTTACCTGATTGGCTCTGTCAATCTGTTCCTGTGTATATCCCATACGTACCTCCCGTTATAACGTCTGCTCTGTTTCTTTTGTCTTTTCTGTCTTTTGCAATTCTGGATGAACCTCACGAATGACCTGATCAATATCACTCTTGATTTTGAATAAAGTCATGCACTCATTTTTCATCCGCTTATATTCCTGATATTCTCCCTCCCGCTCTGCGGAAAGATCTTCAAAGTCTTTTTTCCATGCGGTCAGCGGAAAAGGCTCCTGTTCAAAACCCTTCTCCTTCAATTTTCGCTTCACCATATAGAAACGGCGAAGTTCACTGTCATGAGCTGTCTTATATGCCTCCTTTGCTTTGGCAAAACGATATTTTTCTTTCTTCAGTTCCATAAAGACCGGCTTTAATTCCTTATAGGATTTGGCATCCTCCATCAGCTGCTGCAATTCCTTTAAACGTTGCTGTTTTTCATTCATAGCATTCTTTTTCATATCTAATTTCTCGCTTACAGAAGAAATATGCTCTTTAAAATCATGAAGTGTAAATATTCCCTGTTCTTTCAGATAATTGCATTCTTCCATAAAACGCTTCAAATTGCTTTGCCTTGCTTTTTTCCTGCCACGATCGTAAGTCATCGCCGTTTTGTTACGCATAGATTCTGCTTCACTCAACAGATTTACCAAATAAATTTCTTTCGGATCATTCAGGATTTCTTTAACTTCCGCAATCCACGCTTTCAATGATTTTATGGTGGAACGCAGGCTTCGGATCATGCTGTTGGTTGCTTTAATCCAACGATTCAATTCCCCTTTTTCCGTGCGAATACCTTTCTTCTCCATTTTCCGCACCTGCGGACCTTCGTGAACAGTTGGAATCAAATCCAGTCCCTGATCCACATAAGAACGATGATCGATGCGGCAATTCAGACCTTTTTCTGCAAATCTGGCATTGACCATATCTGCCCAGGCTTCCCGCCACATATCAAGCGTTTCCGGTTTGCCCCAATTCGTTGTCGGAACCGCATTAAAATCCCACTGTCCATTTTCCTTTTTGATGCGATTCCCATTTTCATCCAGATTGTAAACCCGCTTCTGCTTCGCTCCCCACATTCCGTTTTCTTTCAATGGACGGATAGGAGCAAGAACATGAATGTGCGGATTGGGTATTCCACCTTCTTCCCGATCAGGCTGATGCACGGCCAGATCGCAAATCATGCCGTCAGAAACAAAATATTTCTGAACAAATTCTCTCGCCAGCTGAATATTCTCCTCTAAGGAAAATTCATTTTGCAGAGCCATATCAAAACTATAAGCTAACTGTGCATCATATCGCTTTTCAATCTGCTCCACTTCATTCCAAAGGGTATATCTGTCAGAAAATCGCTGCGGTGCATATTCAGGAAGAAGAATTTCCGCAAGAATGACACCACCTTTTTTCGTATAATCATGGGTTTCTCCATCCCAAAGATTATGAAGTTTTTCTCCAGCACGATAGGCAGCACTAGCAACCGCCGTTCTCCCTTCACCTCGTTTAATCTGCTCCACATGGAAGTGATACAATGCCATCAGCTGTCACCTCCTGCTTCGTGCTGTTCCATTGCCTTCCTAACCAATTCCTGCACCACTGGCAAAGCAAAGATCTGCTCCATCAGAGAATAAAATTCCGTCCTCGTCAGTCCATCTGCTTCCTTTGAAATACTTTGAATTGCTCCGCCCATATTGCAAAGATGATGGGTTCGCTGCTTATCTACCTTCTTCTCCAAATGCTTCTTACGGTTCTCCATAAGACGGATTTTGTGTTCATACTGCTGTACTTTTAATTCAGCTTCTTCTTTTTTCTTTAAAATTGCTTCTTTTTTGCTTTCCATTTTTCTTATCCTCCTGTGAGTATTCATCCTTGCCAAAAGCAAGGTATGTAAAATTGAGATAGGCGTCAGCCGCAAGAGTTTCCTCTTGCCCGGAATGCAATTCCGCAATATGTGAATGTGTTCAGACACAGGAGCATCTACCTTCGGAGAACGCACATACCGTAATGGAATAACCGGTATAGAAGTGCGCCCTTAGTTCCTAAGGGAATTTCGCTTGCTGCAAGTTCTAAGGAAATCATAACGTTTTTCAAAGTTTCTTTTTATGACCTAACTGGGCAGATTACCCACCCAAATTGGGCGGATTTTCTGATTTGCTTACCTTTATCCTCGCAATTCAGTAATTATTGTAGCTAATGTAATGAATTATTTTTATTCCCTGGCTGATAGTGTATCTTCATTTTATCAGCTTCTTTGATGACTTTTTATGGCCTTGTACGGTGGTTACTCACCGTATCACTCCCTTGATAAATAAATATTTTTGTGGTAACAGCTCGTTCAAGTTTATAAATTTGAGCAAAATAAAAGCACCCGACTGTTAAGTCGAATGCTTTCAATTCAGCTATATTCTATTTTTATTTCAGTAAATATATTCCGAATAAATCTTGTTATCCAATTTTACAATCCAAATGTTATCCTGACGATTAAAGAAATCTAACACTTTGCAGTAATATGTTGCAAATATAAGTGTTGCAAATTTCTTATTTACAGTTGTCTAAAGCGAAGAATTACGAATTTGCAGCTATGCAATTAGAGCTGATCATTATCTCCTTATAAGACGCTTCGTGACATCTTTGTGTATGGTCGATTGCTGTTGCATAATTGGTGAGTTGCATATTTCTTGATCGATTTCCACTTCAAAATTAAAAATAATAATTCTCAATATCCTTTACGGATATTCTGTACGATGATGTTGTCGTCGGTGTTCCACACCTCTTTATATATTCATAGAACATTTTACTTTGAAGTATTTTCTTCGCTTCATCTAAGACCAACTTACTATTTTGTAAAGTTCTTATATAAATTCCTGCATACGGAACAGATTCACAACCAACATTATAGACTTGCACATTATTTGTAATAACTGCTGAAATAATCAATTTATCTACAAATATATTATTTATAGCCTGAACTCTGCCATACTCAAACCATTGTACTCCCTCACTGGATTTACGTTTCAAAAGCTTATCTTTATGACTTTTTAAATATAAATAACATTCCGGAAATTTACTGATAAACTCACCTTCTTCATAGGAAGAAACTTTTTTATCTACAAACTTATAAGGGAAAATTATCTTGTCACGCTTCTGGGTGTTTTGATATTTTTTCTCACTTTTTATACTTGCTGCATCATATACTATTTCTTTTTCAATCCTACCGCCATCAAGATAATAAAATAAGTCATCCTCATCCTTAACTTCAAAAACAAAGGCATCATTGTATAAAGTCGCTATACTATTCGACACCTTAAAGTAATCACCAAAACGTCGTAATCCTTTATGATTCTCTTCAAAAATCCATTTTCCTGTCAGAGAAATTTTAGATACCTTTTTCTTTACTTCATCTTTTCTGACATAGTAATCTATATCTTCTCTATTTACCGTATCACACAGAATAATAATTGAAGAAGTAACTGTATTAGGAAAAAGTTGCATTCCTTTATAATCAATAATTCCTTTAAGATTTTTCTTAATTAAATCTCTTACTTTATCGGCGTGTTTATTCCTAATAACCCCATAAGGAATTAAATATGCTAATTTACCCTTCTTTGATAAATCTCTTATTCCCGCTTCTATAAAAGCATAACAATAGTCGAAACGACCTTTTTTACAAGTGGCAAAGTTTTCTTTCACAAAAGTTCTCTGCTCCTCAGATAAATCATGATATGTTATGTACGGAGGATTGCCGATAATAAAATCATAAGAACCTTGTTTGCATTTCAAATAATCTTGCTCAAATACATTCCAGCTAATACCACTTAAACCATACTCTTGTGCAATAAAATCTAATGTCTCTTTACATTTTTTTACACATACTGGATCAGTATCATACCCAATTATATGATTCTCTAATCCATGGATTATCTGCTCATTGCTATATCCATTCTCCAGAGAACTATTGATATATCTTCTTACAACCTCCTTCAATATATTTCCTTCACCACAAGAATTTTCTAATACTGACTTGTTGTAAAGATCAACTGAATAACCTATGTAATCCAACAATTCATTAACATATTGGGGCGGAGTCGGTACCTGACAATTATTCGCCATGATCTTCTCCTCTCAAGTATTCTCTTTTATCTGCTGCATTGATTATTAAATCCTTGTATTTTTCTATCAATTCAATAATAATCTCAAAAGTTATTAAAAAATCTTCTTTATCCAAATCCGAACGTTCACCATGAACAACATGATGACGTTTTTCCAACAGAGAACTATCAATATACGTAGCCTTTGTTTCAAATATATCAGATTCAACACCTATCGTTTCTAATATTTCTTTTAACTCTTTTGAACTTGGGTTTGAGTGCGTTGAAATAAATGGACTATTTTCGTCATATTTCTCTTTAAATGTTTTTGTGGCGAGATTATCATGCATCATAAGTAATTTTTTATGAACACTATGTTTCTCGGATAATGCACACGATTTAAATTCTTTTTCCATTTTCAATGCTGCAAAATTTTTCTTCAAATCACCATATAATTCTTTTTGTTCAGCAACATACCCTATATAGCAATTTGACGCTCTTTTTATAAAACCTTCAAAATGAGCACATAGTAAAGCAATTCCCGCTCTGAGTAAAATCGGCTCGTTCACTTCATCTTTCTCCACTAAAATTTTCAAAGAAAGCATTTCCTTTTTTCTCCAAGCAAGATCTTGCATTAAAAGTTCTTCTAACTTTTCTACTGTTTTTATCTTAATATTACTTGCCACTTAAGAAATTCTCCTTGCTAAATTCTACCAATTTTTTTATTCTTCCAACTGGTCTAATCCCTCTTTTTGTTGCTGCAATATATTGCTCAGTACCGTACAATTCTTTTATTAATTGCTCTAGTTCACTCTTGTTTTCTAAATAATAATCAATATTATCAGTTAACCCTGGAATAATCGCCTCATACGCTCCAACCAAAACAGCACCACAGCTTCTGTTTTTCTCTTTAACATATTTTTTGAATGAATTTTCATCCATTACTTCATATAGCAAATCAAAGGTTTTTTTAAATAATTCTTCTTCCTTATCAAAATCAATACTGTCATCATTTATCAATTTTAAAATTTCATCAGTCAAAAAATTGTTATAATTTTCAGAGTCACTTACTTCAAATGCAGAATATCTAAGCACCAAATATTTTACTACGAGTTCTAAATATCCCTGCTCATCTGAATCCTTTTCTGAAATAGGAACTGCATTCATAAAATTTTGATATTTGCTCATATCACGCAGTTTTATATAAATTTTTTCATTCTTCATTACTAAAATACAATTACGAATTTCCTGTGGGCTTAAATGACTTCCACCTGTATTTAAACGTTGGAACATTTCATATTGTGCAAATTCATCACTACTTTTATCAATAATAATTATGAGAATTTTTGCTCTTTTTATATATCTACGTTGAGCGTCTGTCAAAGAAATACTTTTGTCTTCATTATCCCAGTATTTTCCTTCCAAAGAAGGCAAAAACTTTGTTCGAACCAACGGTTCACTTTCAACAATTTCTTCTTCATCCTCAGAATCTTTTTTCAAAATTCCCATAAATTTAAAAATAGTTGATAATCTCTGTTGCCCATCTATCAAATTCCACTTTCCTTGTTCATTCTGATATACATAAATAGGTGGAATAGGAATATTCAGTAAAATTGATTCTATCAATGCAGATTGTTGTGTTATGTCCCAACGAAACATTCTTTGGTATATGGGGTTGATTTTTAAATCACCATCTTGATAAAGATTAGATAATTCTCCTATTGACATCGGATAACTATCCGTTTTTATTGCTTTAGCCATCATATCGATCTCTTTCTGCAAAGTATTTTCCATTTAGTTTATACCTCCAACTTTCATTTTATTCACATATAATAATCTTGATTTACGCAACCTCTTTATATCGTGTATACACATATTCATAAATCTGCTGACGATACACTGAAATACTTACTTCATCATAACATTCCGGTAATTCTGCCCACAGAGTATCACGAATCAGATTATCCACAGCAGCTTTTGTTTCCTGCTTATCCGTCCAGTGATCCAGCTCAGAAATTTTTGCTTTGATTTTCTGAAGCAGCGTAGCCGCAACCTCTTTTAGTTTCTTAATGTCATTCTTGCTCAAATCTTCACGGAACAACATATCATAAAGCGAAAGTTCTTCATCACTGGTAAAGCCCTCACGAGCATAACGTTGTTCTTCCTGATTCATACTGTTTGCCAGATCCATCAAGTCCATAAAAGTCTTTTCAATGGTTGCTCTGTCCTGTTCACTGTTGTAATCATCAATAATCTGCTGGTATCGTTCATAATAATTGATACGTTCCGGATTGGTAAACAGCATCTTATCCAATTTCATCTGAATAAGTTCTTCCAAATCTTTCATTACCAGATTCTTTTTCTTCACTCTTGCAAACTCTCTGCGGAGCAAGTCAAAATCAATAGCACTAATGTCAAAACGACGTGGTTCCTCACGCACCATTGTTGACGTATGCTGAATTTCCACATAAGAACTGATAATCGTATTAATCTGCACCATCAAATCGGTTGTGTTGACGTGCTTACGCTTTTTCTGCAATTCTGCATAAATCGCTGCAATCGCTTCGTACTCCTTACGAGTTTGTCCGGTAACATCATCACGGTCAGTATACTTCATAAGGCGATTCAGTTCTGAAGCATATGTAGTAAAAGTTTTCTTATCTTCTATCGTTCCGCAGACTGCATTTGCCGCTTCCTGTAGATATGATAATTTCATAAAATCATAGGCTTCTATCAGCATCTGAATATCAAAATCATTCTCCAATAAAAATGTTTTTGCTTTGGAGATAGTTTCAATAATTCGAGCAATCAGTTCCTCTTTATCTATGGTAGGGTCTGTTCCACCATTACCACCAACATTAGCTGTATAGTCTGCCAAAGCTTTTCTGAGTGCCTTTACAATACCAATATAGTCAACAATCAAACCATTACTCTTACCTTCGCTAACACGGTTTGCACGGGCAATTGTTTGCATTAAAGTATGTGCTTTTAATGGCTTGTCCAAATATAAGCAAGACAAACACTTCACATCAAAGCCGGTAAGCCACATCGCACAGACAAAAACCACACGGAGTGGATTCTTAGAGTCTTTAAATTCCTTATCCAATTCACGTTTTTCCATCTTTGCACGATGATATTTAATATCCAAATTCCACTTTTTGAAAGTCTGAATTTCATTCTGTTCCTGGCTAATAACAACAGCCATTTCTGTTTCCTGCATCCACTTCAGTTTGCGTTCCAATTCCTGCGCTTCCTGCTGAGTAGCTGTTTTTATTTTGGCTTTCAGCTTTTTGATTTCTTCTTTCCAGTATTTCTGCACATAGTTGTACATACGGACACAAGTGACCTTATTCAAGCAAACAAACATCGCTTTACCACTTGTCCACAAATCCGAATAATGGTTCACAAAGTCATAAGCAATAGATTTTAGTCTTTGCTCTGCCGTCAGCAAATGTATTTCTTTCGCAAATTCTGCTTCCAACTTGTCCTGCTGGTCTACATCAAGATCAGCATTTTCGATAGCATCCAAAATCTGCTCTGTAATTTCAGGGTTATGTAAGTCTACAATCTTTTCACCACGATTTTCGTAATAAAGCGGAACTGTCGCACCGTCTTCTACCGCTCTCTTGAAATCATAAACAGACACATAACCCCCAAAGGTACGAGCAGTGATGTTATCACTGGATAACAGTGGTGTTCCAGTAAATCCGATACGGGCGGCAGTCGGCAGTAATTTCATCATATTATCTGCCAAAATACCATACTGGCTGCGGTGAGCCTCGTCAGACATAATGATAATATCGTGATCAGGATAAATTGCTTCTGCATTTGGTTTATTAAACTTCTGAATCAGTGTAAAGATGAAGCTTGGATTACCTTTCAACTTCTGCACAAGGTCATCACCACTTGTTGCAATAAACTGTGACGCCTTTGTCTTGCCAAGCAAGCCACAGTTTTCAAAAGTATCACTAATCTGAGAGTTCAGTTCTTCACGATCAGTCAAAACAACAAAAGTCGGTGAACCTTCAAATTTTCTGCGTACTTTCTGTGCAAGAAATACCATAGAATAGCTTTTTCCGGAACCCTGTGTATGCCAGAAAACACCCAATTTACCGTCATTCAGTTTTCGTGCTGCATAAGCTTTCATTGCCTCATTTACACCAAGATACTGATGATTACGGGCAAGAATTTTAGCTGTATGTCCACCGGAATGGTCATACAGGATAAAATTTTCAAATAGATCAAGAAAGTTCTCTTTCTTACAAATGCCACGAAGCATTGTTTCAAGGGCAACACTGCCCTGATCTTCTTCTGCAAGTCGCTTCCATTCATGGAAAAACTCATACTTACTGCCAAGAGTACCTACTTTTGCTTCTGTGCCATTGGACAATATCAGAAACGCATTGTAATAGAACAAATGTGGGATTGTATCCTGATAATCAGTGTAGTTATCATCGTATGCATTCTGCACATCGACTGTATTCTTTTTCAGTTCTACAAACAGCAACGGAATACCATTGACAAACCCTACAATGTCAGTTCTACGGCGGTATAAATCGCCATGAATTTTCAGCTCTTTGATTGCAAGGAAATAATTTTTATCCTGATTATCTGGCTCACTAAAATCAAAAACTATAGCCTTTTTAATTTCAGTCTTCCCATTTGATTTTTTCACAGTCACCGGAATGCCGTCACGAAGAAGAAAATATTTTTCCTCATTTACCTGTAACAGAGAAGATGTTGAAAGCCTATTTTCTAATAACTTCTGTGCTTCAGTTATCTGACTCTCGTTAATCCATGGATTCAATTTTTTCAATGCTTCACGAAAGTATCGAGTAAGTAGTATTTCTTTATAGTTTTTTCTACCGAAAGTGCCGTTTATTCCTAAGATTTCTGTATTGTAAGCAAACCGGACATCCCAGCCCAATTCATCACGGAGCAGATTACCGGCACTTTCTTGTACTAATATATTTTCGGAATAATCGTAGCTCATACAGTTCCTCCTCTAATCGTATAAATTATTAAGCTGAAGTTTCTGAGGTATTATTGAATGTAAATACACCATATGCTTATTTACAGCCTTACATCTTGTTTCTATATCTTCCAATAATGCATTTCGAAAATGTTCCATTTCTTCATCAGTCAAAATTTGGGGATATAATTTAAATTTCCCAACATCTCCTGTTATCTCATTAAAATTTATAGCAACATCACAAATCACATCATAAATATAGGATTCAAAAAAGTATTCTGCTTGTCTAAGTTTTGCTAAGATTTCAGATACATCTATTTTTAATACATCCATATATGTACCAAATATATCATATAGTTGTTTATATGTTTTATCTTTTACAATATTTTTTTCAAAATACACATCATATTCTGCCGTAAGTTGACCAACCTTTGTAATTACCATATATATTTCATTTTTATATTCAAAAGTATCTAGCTGCAATTGTCTTTTTTGCAATTCTTTCTGAAATCTTTCTTGTTGAATATTCAACTCCAAATCTTGTTTATTTTGCCTTTTAGCCAAAGAAAAAGTCTGCCATATTATGAGCAATGTTAACACTGAATTAATTACAAGAGATAGCCACTCTTCATTATTTTTCAAGTAACAAATAATCGTTTCCATTACCTCAAGCATATGTATTTCCATTGTCTATACCTCAATTTCCCCGCTCATCAATTTTGGCAACAAGCGATCACGAACTTCTGATAATAAAATATTTTGATTAAGCAACAGCTGTCTTTTGTTAAACAAGTCTTTAAATGGTACATACAAATCGTCCGAACCAGTTAGTAACTCAATTGTATCAATGTGCTTTTTGCCTAAATGAGCAACTGTAGCACCAACTACTGTTTTTTCAAAGAATTTTATCGGCTCGTAGATTGCCTGTAATAACCATCCTCGCATCAATTCTTTTTTAGGTGTAAACTTACAAGTTCGCTGCACAAGATATGCTGTTTTCCCACACCAAGAATTGATATGAAATTCACCATCCATACCCACAACAATGTCTCCATTGGAAACGATATACTGTTCGTCTGCTTCCTGCGTAGTATAGTCATTAGTAGTTCCACTTGGAATATTTCTAATTCGAATTATTGGTGTGCCTTTTCCTTGTGAATTGAATAGCGAACCATCGAATGCAAATCCGTACTGGACATCTGCAATATCAATTAGCTTTTCCTTCTGCCACCCCTCCGGCACACCATCAACAATAGCCGCATCTTCATGTCCTGGAAAGTGCAAATCAACAAACCACTCTTTATACAGACGCTGTGCTGCTTCTTCAAGAAGTTTGATTTGTTTTTGGTTGTTTTCGATTAGGTTATCGTATATTTTTAAAATTCCTGCAATTTTATCTTGTACATCTATTGGCGGTAACATTATCTTCAATCCAAGCAAATCTTCATTTCTCAAACTTGCCCTTGTAGTCATTGTTGAAAAGGCTTGAAACTCACTTCTGAAACTTGGCATTCTCATATAATATCCAATAAATTCAGGCAATATTATATCATCTTGCAACGGACGCATTCTTTTAGTAAAACCATTATATGTTGCGCATGGGTAATCTTTTAAAGCTACACAACTCATTCCCAATTCATCAGATGTTTCACTTGTTCTTGTTACAAAAACATCTCCTCGTTTTATTGAATAATTGACTTGTTCTTTTTCTGTTGATTGTACCAAATCATTTAATTCATCTGGTATAAAATAATTATTAAAAACCGTTGAAAATGTCAAAAATGGATAACCAGATCCAAAAAATTTTCCACCTTTCGACAACCCATTATGAACGCTATATAATTCACCTAATTTAATACTTTTCCAACTCATAGTCCCATCTCCTTCATATTCTGGGAGATAGTTTCCATTAAATCATTTGATTCGGCCTGCAAAGCTAACAGTTCCCTATGGATTTCTGCCATGCGTTCTTCAAAATCCACACCATCATCTTCTATCGGTGCAACACCTACATAAGCACCCGGTGTCAAAGACCAACCTTTTGCATCAATTTCTGAAATATCAGCAACTTTGCACAGACCAAGAACATCAGCATAAACACCATCGCCAAATTTTTCATACAACCAATATGCTTCTTTTGCAACAGTAATTTCTTCGTTCTTTTCTGCAATCATTTTGTCGTATTCAGCCTGAATACGCTTTTTATCATTACGACCTGCTTTCTCTACCTCAATTTTCGCACGCTTCTGCAAGTCCTTCAGCTCGTCCTTCAACTGATGAAGAACATCTTCAAAGGAACCATTGCCCAGTACAGCTCTGTATTCATTCAGTAATGCAGTATACTTCTCTGTCTCTCCACGATACAACCATACAATCGCATTCAGATTCTTCAGCTGCCACTCTGACCACTCATTCAATGTGCGATCAACAACAGTATAGTAGTTTCGAGCATCAATAAACAGAACCTTATCCTGAATATGTCCTGCTTTGGCTTTGTCAAAAAACCACAGTGAACAAGGCAGAGATTTTGTATAGAAGAAGTTGTTTCCTACACTGATCATGGCATCTACATGACCTGTTTCCACTAATTTCTGACGAATATCCTTGTCTTTTCCCTGGCTGTCCGTTGCAGAAGAAGGCATAACAAAACCGGCACGACCACGCTCGTTCAGATAGCTGTAAAAATAGGAAATCCACAAATAGTTTCCGTTACCAACTTCTTTGTTCTTATTAATTCCGGGCATACCAAATGGCAGACGTTTTGCATTTTCGCAAGACTCTGCTTTTACTTTGTCTACATTAAAAGGTGGGTTTGCCATAACATAATCGCAACAACCATCCAGATTATGAGCATCATGATAAAAGCTGTTTGCTTCATCACCGGATTTAATAACACCTGTCAAGCCGTGAACAGCCATATTCATCAAACACAGCTGAGCGTTATATTCTACTTTTTCCTGACCGTAGAAAGTCATGGCACTGTTAGCATTCATGCCGGACTGATTTATAAAGTCGCCCGACTGAATGAACATGCCACCGGAACCACAAGCCGGATCAAGCAAGATACCACTTTTAGGCTCGATAATATTTACAATCATCTTTACCAATGATTTCGGTGTAAAGAACACGCCATCATCGGATGCGATATTTTTTGCAAACTTGTTGAGGAAGTATTCGTAAATACGGCCGATAATATCGCCACCTACCTCATCTAATGCACTGTTATTGAAAATACGGAGAATTTCAGATAATAACTCATCAGAAAAATCGGTATAACTCTTTGGCAGTACACCTGTAAGCTGTTCGCTTTGATCTTCAATCAACTGCATTGCATTATTTACAACCTCACCCAAACTGGTCATAGGTTGTCCATCTTTGTTTACTAAACCTGCAGCTAAAATATCATCAGGGAGATTCAGCAAGTAATCATACTGTGCTTCTTTTGGTAAAAAGAGCGCACTTTTTTCCGCAAAGTCGCTTGCTTCTATCGGCATTACTCTGCCGCCACGAGACGGACGATTTTTCAAAATCTCCGCTTCTACTATTTTAAATCTGCTATACGCATAACGCAAAAAAATCAAACCAAGTACCGGCATACAATACTGGTTGGACGTCAACTTTGATCCTGCACGCAGCAAGTCAGCTGATTCCCATAATTCTGCTTCTAATTTACGAATGTTAATCATTTTATCTTCTAAATTCCTTTCATCGCATTTCTTCTTTTGCTGTGATAATCTGCCAGTTTTCTTTCCAGTTCTACATAATTTATTTCCCCTTTAATATTCTGTAATGCAAGTTCCAGCAAATACCCGGAAACTTGGAGATTATCCACTTTTTGCAAACCAATCCCAACTAACCAGTTTTGACATAATTCCACTTGTTCTGGCGTTCCGTTTTTCATTATATGGTTAACTTCTTCTCTCCAGATTTTGTAATCCATGTTGTTATCCTTTACATCATTTTTTCTTCTTCAGTTCCTTCGCAACTTCTTTGACATTTTCCAAATAAGCCTGTTCCACCGGAGATAATGTAATCTCCTGATATTTCCGATATTCAGCCTTTGCTTTTTCCAAGGCTCTCCTATGGCTGACAGTACCGGCACCTTCAAGCAATTTACGATTTCCGGAAGACAGCACCATATCAAGCTGTTTTACATAATCATCCATATACATCGGCTTATGCTCAAGGGCATTGATTTCTGCCAAATCGAAATAACCAGATACAAGGTTGTTTAAAATTTTCAGTTCATTTTCCTGCAAATAGTTTTTCGCAATACCAATATCTTTTAATGCCGGCAATTCTCCGGAAAACGAAGTAAGACCCATAAATGGTTTCTCTGCATCTGCTCTTTCATAAATCACTTCAGCGGCAGTATGTCCATGTGCTGCATAATGCAATTTATTTTGCACAATTTTAAAGAATTTTACGGATTCATCACTGTGTGGATCATAGTCAACACTTGTTGCGTACAAATCAAGTACCTGACGATACAGCACTTTTTCAGAGGAACGAATATCTCTGATTCGATCAAGTAATTCTTTCCAATAATTTCCGCCAGCATTTCCTTTCAGTCGTTCGTCGTCCATAGTAAAGCCTTTAATCATGTACTCTCTCAGCACATTGGTTGCCCAAATTCTGAACTGAACGCCTCGCTGAGATTTCACACGATAACCAACGGAAATAATAACATCAAGGTTATAATAATCAATTTCCCGTTCTACTTCTCTGGCTCCTTCTATTTGAACTGTTGCAAATTTTGCAACAGTTGCCTCACGATTTAATTCACCCTCAGTAAACACATTTTTTATATGTCTTGATATGGTAGATTTATCTCGTTGAAACAACTCAGCCATCTGGTCAAGAGATAGCCAAACTGTTTCGTCTTGCATATTTACATTTATTTTTGTTAAACCATCCTCTGTCTGATAGATAATGATTTCTCCATAATTATTCACAGCACTTCTCCTATCTTTTAGACCTTGACTCTATTATAAAAATAACTTATCTATTTTTGACAAATCACACTAAATGATGTGGGACTCCAGAAGCAGAACTTCTTATTTTTTGTTTTTCAGTATCACGAATACGATCTGCCATTTTTTGAATTTTATTTGTTATCCACATGTATGCAGTTGTATCTTCTGAATAATCAGCTTCTGCATACATATCTACTCTTCCGTCCTCTCTCATTTGTTCCACTTGTTGCATAGCCATCATATCGCCTTTGGGATAAATGGCAAACGTTGAACCTCCACCCTTTTTTACCACAGAAAATGCAGGAATATCACTCGGACCATCTGCTATGTATATCATATTTTCAAAATGAACCCTTCTGTTTTCTTCTGCTATTTTAGAATTTACTTCAATACCATCAAGTTTACCAATTCCCTTATTGATTTCAAAAATAGCTCTTGTTTTTGAAGTATTATCAATTGTATACATAATTTCACTTATTACCATATTTCCTTCAGAATCTGGTTCTTCTAATAGTTCGCATCCCCAAACCCCATCAACATACGGCATCAACTCAGACCCCCTTATTATCTCTGCAAATCCTGTACTTACAATATAATGTTCAACTTGAATTCCATATTCAGAATAGCGCTTATCCTCCTTGAACATATTCTTTGTTTTTTCAAAAATCTCAGGAATACCTTTATAAAATTTTTGTTTAGTTCCATATTCTCTGAGTTTATCATTTCCTAACCCCTTAAATGTTCCATTATGCGCACAGCGAATAAAATGATTTAAATAGTAAGTATCTTTATTCACCCTTATTCCACGTTTTTCATATTCTTTCGGAATAGAATTTACTTCTTTCCAGAACTCACTTGAATTTATGCTGTATTCTTTAAAAATTGGATCCTGCATATAACCATCAATAAGCGTTTTGTCACAATCCCAAATTACTGCAATAATATTTGCCACCTTTCCATCCCCCTATTAATCAAACTCAATCCTAAAATAATCCAAATACGCTTTATATTTATCCTGTGCCGTCAGACAGGTATCTGTCAGATACCCTTTCTCATTGTTCCACTCTTTCAATCCACGATAATAGAACATCTTCAGATTATCCTCGATGATGAATGGAACGATATTATATTTCAGACATTCCTTAAACATAATCAGTCTTCCCACACGACCATTACCGTCCTGGAACGGATGGATTCGCTCAAACTTCACATGAAAATCCAGAATGTCTTCAAAGGTCTTTTCTTCTTTTCCGTTGTACTCTGTCAACAGAGCTTTCATCTTATCGGCAACTTCTTCCGGAAGTGCGGTATCCATACCGCCGACTTCATTCGGCATCTTTTTATAACCGCCAACAGCAAACCAATCTTTTCTGGAATCGCTAGTTCCATTTTTCAGGATTAAATGAAGCTCTTTAATCAATTTTTCCGTCAGTGCTGCCTTTGCGTTGTCAATGATCATATCAATACAACGAAAATGATTTGCCGTTTCAATCACATCATCCACATTCAGCACTTCTTTTTCTACACCGATGGTATTGGTTTCAAAGATATATCTAGTCTGATCGTAAGTCAGACGGCTGCCTTCCATATGATTGGAATTGTATGTTAAATCAATCTGGGTCTTATGATAAATACCACCAGAATACTTGCTTGCTTTTTGCTCTTGCAGAATATCCAGTAAGGTAATCGGCTGTTCTTTCTTTTTATTTGAGCGTTCCGGTTTTTCTGCATTTTCAGGAATATTCCAAGTCTTACCGGTAAGAAACGCCCCATCTACTCGTCCATGAGCACAGTAATTTCGAACGCTTCGTTCCGACACATTCCATTTTTTCGCTATTTCATTAACTGAACGATATTGCATCCACATTCCTCCACTTTTCTAACGCTAAATCAAGTTACTCCTTTGTGTCCGTTAAATCTTCCGTCTTAAACACATAATAGCCTTCATAATAGTAACTGTGATCGATACCCTTCATATAAATTTCTCGATCATTTACATGATCCGTAAGTGCATTTTTCAGAAGAAACTTTATTTCGATATCTTTGATAGGACTTCGCTCCATGGCAAGCAGATAATCCTCTTTATCCACCTTGCTCCAGTCAACCACATAGCCGATTTCTTTTTTCAACATCAGGTCAAGCCATATTCTCGTGCTTCTCCCATTTCCCTCTCGGAATGGATGAGCCACGTTCATTTCAACATATTTTTCGACAATTTCATCAAAAGTTGACTGTGGCATTTTGTCTATGCTCTGTAACGCTGCTTCCAAATACATCAGCGGAGCAAATCGAAAATTTCCTTTTGAAATATTGACCTTTCGTAATTTACCGGCAAAATCATAAATCTCATCAAAAAGATATTGATGGATCATCGCAAGACTTTTATAAGTCCCTGGTTCTAATGTCTCAAAAAAGCCACTTTCAAACATTTCAAGCGCCTTTTGCTTACTGATTTTTTCTTCCATTCTTGCTAATTCTGTAGAATCTGTAATACCTAATTTATTTTCAAGCATAGCTTACCTCACATTCTTCATGCGATCACTTTTCCAGTCACAAATCTATCGTTATAAGTATACCATAACATCGGCAATAAATCCATTTTATTATGAAATATCTTACTTTTATTTTGCCGCATTTAATAGTTCTTTCTTCCTCCTAACGCAAAAATGGCGAAGTGCTTATCGGCAACACTTCACCGTTAGATGTTGGTAAATAAAATATCCTATAAATAAAAAAGTCCCACCGGGTTGCGCATGAAAATCAGAGGCGTGGTGGGTTCTGTTAAGCTTATTATACAGCTTTTGAAGTTACCGTCAATATTTCTCTTCAAAAAACAATAACTTTCATTGCTTCTTAAAACAGTAAAGAACATCATCAGAGAAAAGCAAAAATTGACTTTTGAAATATTAACTTTACGCAATTTGGCAACAATTTTGCCGATAAAGAAACCAGCCCGTTACTGAGCTGGTTTCGATTCACATCATATATAAATCACTTCCCTAACCACTACCTCCTCAGCCATTGCTTTCATCATATTCATATGCCTTACCCAAGCCATAGAATCCGTCTCCTTGTCTGGTGCCGGATTTTTTTCCAGCAGTCCAGCCATAATGACTTCTACTCTTTTCTTCGCAATTTCCTGCACTTCATACAGATGTGGAAACAGCTGTTCCGTCAGCACCATGTCATCAAAGAGTATCGGATTATGTTCCTGCAGATACGTTCTTCGCATCCTGCCATACTTATTCAACACCTTGTCTTCTACTGGCTTTAATTCGATTGCTGGAATGAAATAGTCTCCCACTAGTATACAATTTTTCTGTTCTTTCATTTGTAAATCCTCCGTGAATTTTTTATATTTTCACGGCGAAATTGGCTCAAATCATATAAATTTCATATCGGGGCTTCGAAAAAATTTGGCGTACAAAATGGCGTACTTGAGGGTATTCGAGTGTCGATTTTCCTTGATTTTACTGGGTTTTTCGAGGGTTTGTACATATCTTGCCGTGGCAGATAAAAAGCACTTTAATCATTATATTTTTCCTCCTGAAATGCCTCGTTTTGCCCTATTTTACGCACTTTTTTGGATTTCTTCAAGACTTACAGTTTTTCGGAAACTGTAGCAAAAGTGGCAAAATACGGCAGTTTGGGACCAAGTGTAGTAGTCTGCAGTAGTCAATTAGTAGTCAGTTTAGTGGGTGCAGACTACCGAGGTTTTTGAACCGTTTAACGATAGAAAAGAGAAGGGGTGTGCATTCACATACACCGTTTAGACTTTTTCTCGGCAAAAGCAGCATTCAATATTCTTTTTAGAGATTCATATTTTTCTACAGTCATGGGCAAATCAATCCCTGTATTTATCATATGTGTAAAACATTCAGTGGCATTATATTCTTTCATATTGTATATAAACAACCCTATACGATCCATTAATACGTGTCTATTTTGAGTTTTTGCATCAATATCGAAAGCCTGTAATGAAATTATAAAATCTAATGCCTGCTCCTCGTTTCTTGCTGATATCCATTTCCAATTAGATAAATCATAAGATTCTATTGTTCCTCTGGAAGTATAATTGGATTGACCCGATCCCGTTAAATAGGGTTTAGACGATTTATTTCCGTCCATATTCAAAATACTATACCCTTCTTCCAATAAAACTTTCATAATTTCCTTTTTTTGTTTTTCTCTTGCGTCAACATAATTCTTTTTTGCTAGTTGAAAATCCATACTGTATTGCCCCCAATATATGAATCTATAATATCTTACTAAGACTTCCCATACCCAAAATGGGCTTCGCACCTTGAAAATTCAATATTTCAGCTAACAAAATAGTAGTTTATGCCGCTGTAGCTACTGGATGGAGTGCTTTACGCAGATAGTCCGGCAGTCTGGCCTCGAAGTCAGCAGTGAACGCAGCAAGTTGTTCGTCACTCAGTTTCAAGATTTCCTGAAGGCTCGCCATTAAGGCATCCATCAGGATGCCAAGTGATTTGCAGAAAGTAATATCTGCCATTTCATCGACGAGAAAAAAGAATAGTTCTCCAAGAGTTCGCTGGTCTTCATTCTGTCGTTGTTCCATTGCCAGTAACATATATTATCTGGCGAACACGATTGCTACATGAACGGTCAATGCATCATAAGATAAACTGTGACATTCTCCAACCAGATTGAGCATTGATTTACAGGTCTTGAAAAACGCCTCAATTTGCCAGCGTTTTCCATAAACACGGATGATTTCTTCTTCGCTAAGAGATGTATCAGTGCATATGAAAGCAAGCCAATTCTTACGATTCGCTTTATTTCGAACACATACGATTTTTGCCGGGAGAGGCTTTTCTTTACCTACCACGACATCAACAGAAAGAAGATATTTGGATCTGCCACGGCGCTTCTTGTTCTTGGAATAGATCTCCTTGATGTTAAGTTGTTCGCCGTTGTAACTATACTTGATCCGGCTGCTTTTCTTAATCATGGCAATCACATCCATCTCCTTGCCCTTGATCGCTGTAATCTGGACAGGATTTGAGAACCAGGAGTCGAAAAGAACGTATTTTGCAGATAATCCGGCAGAAATGGCTGTATCAAGCAGTGTCAGCATAGCTTCAGGTGCCTTAGTCTGGGCAAGTTTACGACGTTTTCCAGCAAGTGTTCTTTTATCGAATGCCTTAACTGGGCCAATGACGTTTGATTCCTTTGACGAAGCAAGCAGGCAACTGTTTACAGGAATAAGTGTATTTCCATCGCTCCAGCTAAGAGTCAGCATACGGAACCCCTTTTTGTATTTCATTTCAGTATGATCAAAGACTTTGGAACCTAACTCAGTTTTCTTACAACTGGTTCGCTTAAAAAGGCTATCATCGATGATGAATACATTCTTACGAGAATCATCTGTAAGATCTCGGATATCATTGTTCACAATATCGGCTGCGAGGAGTGAGGTAAAGCGGAGCCAGTTGGTTTTGGTAGAATTCAAAAAACGATAAAACGTATTCTTAGAGAAATCTTCCTTGAAGGAACCGGTACGTTGCTGCATGTACATGCTTTTTCCAACGAAAATGTTTCCAAGCTTATACTTCAGTAAGGAAACTGCAGAAACGAGTGTGTGAAGCCCATTTTGGGTATGGGAAGTCTTAGTAAAGAAGTATTCCTTATCCGGATGATTTGCTGCTTTCTGGCAGAAATGATAGAATATACCGTATTTTAACTCAAATCCATCATTCACAGGCTTATAGCCCATCATAAAATCTTCATAGGAATAGTTCTGATGGAACTGTATAAATTCTATTCTGTTTTCATCCTTTTCTCCCATCATGGAATAAGCAAGACGCTTTGCGGCAAAGGTCTTTCCTACGCCTGGTGCACCTTGAAGGATTATATTCTTTTTATTCTTCAAAACAGAAACCAGCATATTATATCGATTTTCTGTCATATAGACTTCGTCAAGGAAATCTTCTTTGGTGTATTTATCCACTTTTTCTACAGATGCCACCGGATTCTCTTCACGAATAACATCATAGATAAATTCATATTCTCCTTTAGTCAGCTTAAAAAGACTGCCCTGTGGATTTACAAAATACTCCATCTTCTCAAGCTCTGAAAAACTCTTAAGTGTCTGGTAATCTATAGGCGATGTGAGACCTTCTACTTTTTCAAAATAAATCTGCTGTCCATCCTGCTCTGCGCTGACACGACCAATAGCAACTACCTGCTTCACCGGATTCGATTCATAACCAATAACCATATCTCCTGCTTTTGCATCCAAGAAATTTTGGAATATACGGCGTTTGTTGCCATTATCGTTGTACAATGTATAAGACTGCTGCTCTCCAACAGCCAGATCAGAAAAACTCCAGATTTTCGGATTAGCATTAAGCCACCAATATCTATGTTCTTCTTCACCTGATGCCGATGCTGCATAAAGCTCCACCTGTGAAAGGTCAACCCTATCAAGTGCCTGTGCTAATTCATCTCTTAACTTCCAAACATAACTGCCATCCTCATCTTTTCCTGCATTGCGACCAATATAAAGAATCGGCCACCAACGGGATTTCTCTGTTTCCCTCTCCATTATCGGACAGCCTGTTTTTTCTGCCACACGACGAGCTAATGCAGATGAACCAGCATTATAAAAATTAACACTTTCACCATACTTCACAGATAATTGTTTGCATGTAGCCTGTCCGCCATAATCTTTCATTCGCTTCATGATTTCGAGGCTTCCTACCGTAAAAACTTCTTTATCAGAAAGAAGGTTAACCCAATCCTCAGCTGTCAGCTCTGGAGAATAATCTAATGGAAACCATTCATCAGCCTTTGTTTGATTCTTTTGCGAATAATAGCGGCTAATATAAAACCCCACATCAATCGTAAGTGTTCTGCATTCCGGATCCGGATAACAGGTATCTGTAATCTGCGATTTGACTAAGGCCAACAACTGATTATCCTTTTTCAGTTCCTCACATATTTCATCATACAATGCATAAAAATTACGAAGATTATCAGCATAAGCTCCTTTTTTGAAATGCAGGTCGCTGCCAAGTTCATCAGCAATGGTTTTTATTTCACCGTACTTGTAAATATAATATTTATCGGGGTATCTCAGCCAAAGATAGGTACTGACTGCGTTTTCATACTGGTAATGCTGACCCGCACCATTTCCATAACGCTCAAGCAAAATGGAGGACTGATCTTTAAATGCCATGATGCGAGCAACAACATCTTTGCTCTCATCAAATAACGCAAGAAACATCGCACGAACTTCTTCCGGTGCAGTTTTTGCAAAACTCTGAATCATCTTTGCCGAAAAGTTGTTCATGGAAGTAAGAAGGTTGTATGTCTTTGACAAAGAACGGGTAAGCATATCCGCAAAGTCTGTGGCATTCACATCCCAATTATCCTGAAAGCATTTCACAGCTTCCCATTTATACTTTTCATTTCCCCATTGTGAAGATACAAAATTCTCTTTATATTTCACAAGGGCTTCTTTCAAACGAAATTTGTCAAACATGTTGTTCCTCCTTCACTTACGCTTTGCGCAGGCTTTTGTATATTTCTTGCGAGATCATGCAAAAGCACCCCTTTATTACTCTCCAAAGTTTATTTCTCTTTACACTTTATTCCGTAATTTCCCCTGCTTCCATTTTCGTATCCCCTATAAATTTCATATCTTTTTCCGCTGATCTCCACTTCGTCATCATTAATAAATGTATAAGATTCTCCATTTTCTTCACAATAGTTTGAAATTGCTTCTATCGTTTTTGCAAGAGTTGGATAATTGGTACTATCCTCATAAGGAACCCAAAAAGATTTTTTAAACATATAAATGCCTCCTTCCACTGCTACTCCTTCTCACCTTCATTTGCCTCTTCTATTTCAACCTGCTCCTGGCCGGCGCCCTCTTGAAACCGCACCTGCAAAACGGCCTGGGACCAGTTGACAGATACACAGGCCCGCTTATCTCTGGCTCGTGCTTCCTGGTCGAACACATCCAGAAGCTCCTTCAATATCTCCCTGGTTAGATATCCGCCCCGCCAGTGAAATAACAGTATCTTTCCCTTCTTCACAGCCTGTCTGGTCCGGCTCTGCACAGAATCCATCGTCGTCCAGGATAGTTTCTTTTCTTTATAGTAAAAATGATCGGAATCACTGCAGACCGGTACCTTCCAGATGACCGGCTCGTGATCTCTGAAAATCTGCTTGTCTGACAAATTCACATAGTCATATCGTATAAGATTATTTCTTGAAAGTGTATTGTCAAACGTAGCATCCAGATGATAATATTGTCCATCGATTCGGACTATATTCCAGGCGTGTCTGTACTTGATTCCTTTATCCGGATTGGCCTCTGACAGTGCAATGATACACCAGAGATTCAGCTCGTCACAGAGAATTTTTACTGCCTTTGCGATTCCCTCGCAGACAGCTGTTCCATTTCCCAGAGCCCCGATAATCTCATGGGAATATTCCTTTTTCAGCTTATCGTATTTTACATTTTCTGCAATGAAATCATGAATAAAAAGTTCTTTTCCCTTCTCATCAAGAGCTGCCGCCTGACGGGCCAGTTTTTTCACTCTTGCCTCCATTGCCTGACGATGTTCCCTGATTTTATCCTTTGAAAACAGATACTTCGGTATCATCTCCACTGCTGTGGAGTCCGGATAATACCGGTAGGAAAATGTCACCGAATAAAAAATCTCCGGGCAGTCCATGCGAATCATAAAATAAATATCGGATAATTCTTTATTAGGCAGCATCGGTACTGCAAAAGAGTCCTGGAGATTTAACAACCCTGATTTCATCGCATAGTACGCCTTCTGCTGTTCTTTATTTAACTGGTCATAATAATAGTGACTGGCTTTTGCCATGCTTTCACCGCCTCTTTCATTCTTTTCTTTTTCTTTTCTTTTTCTTTCCTTTCCCTGCTTCCCATCCCTCTGAACTTTTGTATTGTTTCATTTACTATAACATATTTGCAGCAATATTTATACTGTATTTGCTTCTTATCTGCCTGCTGACACCCTGTGATTTTCTGTGCCCATCCCGTCCTCAAAGCCCGGCTTCAACAGCAAAAATCCGGCAGAACATGGATTTTTCTCCACGCCCTGCCGGTTCTTTTTGTCTTATATTCAACTGTATTTAATCTTTAATATCCGTAAAAAATCTGCGCAATCGGCGAGCTCTTATCCAGAATCAGCGTGTTGTTTCCATTCTTCAGGGAAGCCTTCGCTGCATCCAGGGAACGCACAAAATTATAGAAATCTGCCTTGCTCTCGTCGTTGTAGGCCTGGGAGAGAATCTGCATGTACTGGGCCTCGCCCTCTGCCTTGATCTTCTCCGCCTCTGCCTTGGCCTTGGATTTCATCACAGACACTTCTTTGGTTGTGTCGTTCTTGATTTTCTGAGCAGAGGAATTACCCTGGGCTGTATAAGAAGCCGCTATGTTATTTCTCTCAGAAATCATACGCTCGTAAACGGACTGTTTGTTGTCATCCGGCATATCCAGCGATTTTGTCTCTACTGCCAGAACCTGGATTCCGTATCCGTCCAGAGAATTGCCGATATTGTTGCTGATATCCTGAGCCAGCTTTCCGTTTCTGTTTTCAATAATCTCGGCCTGATCCATGTTGGAAATCACGGATTTCAGAGAGGAGAATACGGATGCAGAAATACGGGACTGGGCCTGTGCCACCTGACCGTTTAAGTGTCTGGTAAAGAGCACCGGATCGGAAATCTTCCACAGAACGAAGGCATCTGCAATCATGCTCTTCTTGTCTTTCGTAATAACGTCTGACTGTGGAATATCGTAAATCTGCAGTGCTTTCGGAATTGAGGAGCTGGTCTGGATAAAGGGAACCTTCAGGCTTACTCCCGGATTCTCTTCCACACGGACAATCTCACCAAACTGACGAATCAGCTTATATTCGTTGGGATAGGTCACAACCAGAGAGGAGCCCAGTAAAACGAGAGCTGCCGCTGCCGCCAGACCTGCTATCATACCTTTCTTTTTCACTGTGCCACCTCCTCACCGGTTCCTGCTACAGAACCGTTTTCTTCTGATACACTGCTCTCTCTGCTCACAGCCGGGCCGGCAGATGAATCCGCTGCTGCTGTCTTGGAAGCTGTTCTTCCTGACTCAACTGCAGAGGTAAAGCTGTCTAAGGGCAGCATCTTCTGCGTACCGTTTTCATCTACAATAAAGAGTCTCATGCTGGGAAGCACATCCTCCATAGTCTCATAGAACATTCTCTGCTTGGTAATCAGCGGATATTTGCTGTACTCTGCATACATCTGTTCAAAACGGGCCACCTGACCTTCTGCCTCATTGATACGGGACTGCTTTTCTGCCTCCGCATTTTTAATAATCTGGTCACACTCTGCCTCTGCCTGCGGAATCTTCTCGTTCCTGTCTTTGTTGGCATTGTTGATCGCTGTCTCCTTGCCCTGCTTTGCGTTTTCTACGTTTTTAAACGCATTGAGAACCTCCTGAGTCGGCGGAAAGGCATCCTGAATCGTAATATTTACAACAGAAAGACCAATATCCTCCTGAATCATCCGGTTGGTCAGCTTTTCTTTAATCTCAGACTGAATCTCTGCTTTTCCTGTGGTAATGACATCGTCTACATTGTATACGCCTACCGTATCACGAATATAGGACTGTGCCAGCATCTTCAAGGTTGCCTCCGGATCTGAAGATGCATAGAGGTATTTCACCGGATCATCTACCATATATTCCAGATAAAATTCAGTATCTACAAAGTTGAAATCCTTGGTAATCATAATACATTCTGCCAGCTTGCTCTCTCCTGTCTCAGGATCATAGCCAATCGGCATTCCCTTGATGACCTTGGATACCATCCGGACATTCTGGATAAAGGGAATTTTAAAATGAAGTCCGGCCTGTGACTCTGCATGAGGGCTTCCCAGGGTTGTCACAACCGCATAGTTTTCCTCGTCCAGCACATAGTAACAGTTGCCTCCCAGGAATAACAGGAGCACAATCGCCAGCACAATCCCCGCCCCACGGGCCGCCCGGCGTTTCTTTTTCACGGGATTTCCGTTAGAGTCAAAGCGTTCCGGCTCCGGCTGCTTCTTTTCTTTTTTCTCTTTCTTTTCTTTCTGCTCCTCGTTCTGAAGCCGTTCCCCCTCTTCTTTTATTTTTTTCAGGAAATCCTCAAATGGATTCTCGCCATTCATCGGATTTCCTCCTGACGGGCCGTTTCCAAAGGGGCCTCCACCAAAAGGATTTTGTATCATACTTTCCCCATCCTCTCCTGTATATTTCCCGGCCAATTTTTCAGAACAAAATCTCCGAAAAATTGCGGACATAACTCATTCTATCTTTTTTTCAGACAAATTGCAATCTTATTGCCGGTCTTTATACACTTTTAATATCTTTATGAATATTTTAGATATTTCCATCGGTTCTGGCTTAAAAAAGAGCGTGACTTTCCAGTGAAACTTCCTGTCTTCTTCAAAATCAAAAAGAAGCAGCAGCCGACAGCCGGATTCTGCTGCAGCTCTGCTTCTTTTTTACGGATCTATTTTGATTTTCCCCTCAATGAAACAATTCTGTCCCCTGCCTGGAGGCGGAAAAAGTTCCCCTTAGTGGTGGAACAGACGAATACCGGTAAATGCCATGGCAATTCCGTATTTATTGCAGGTTTCAATGACATTGTCATCCCGCACAGAACCGCCCGGCTGGGCAATATATTTGACACCGCTCTTGTGGGCACGCTCAATATTGTCGCCAAATGGGAAGAATGCGTCGGAGCCTAAGGCAACCTCTGTCATACCGTCTAACCATGCGCGCTTCTCTTCTTTTGTAAATACCGGCGGCTTCACCTTGAAGGTCTTTTCCCATACTCCGTCAGCCAGAACATCCATGTATTCATCACCGATATAAACATCAATCGCATTGTCTCTGTCTGCCCGCTTAATGCCGTCTACAAACTGCAGGTTCAGAACCTGGGGTGCCTGACGCAGGTACCAGTTGTCTGCCTTCTGTCCGGCCAGTCTGGTGCAGTGTACCCGGGACTGCTGTCCTGCTCCGATACCGATAGCCTGTCCGCCCTTTGCATAGCATACGGAATTGGACTGGGTATATTTTAAGGTAATCAGGGAAATGACCAGATCAATCTTTGCCAGCTCCGGAATCTCCTTATTGTCAGTTACCACATTGGCAAGCATCTCTTTATTGATATCCAGGCTGTTTCTTCCCTGCTCGAATACTACACCAAATACCTGTTTGCGCTCAATCGGCTCCGGCTCATAGTTTTCATCGATTTCAATGACACAGTAATTCCCGTTTTTCTTAGATTTCAGGATCTCCAGCGCCTCCGGCTCATATCCGGGAGCAATCACGCCGTCAGACACCTCACGCTTAATCAAACGGGCTGTATCTGCGTCACACACGTCAGAAAGGGAAATAAAATCACCGAAAGAGGACATTCTGTCTGCTCCTCTGGCTCTTGCATAGGCGCTTGCCAGGGGGGACAGCTCTCCCATATCATCAACCCAGTAAATTTTTCTCATTGTCTCATCCAGAGGCAGACCAACAGCTGCTCCTGCAGGTGAAACGTGCTTAAAGGAGGTGGCTGCCGGAAGACCGGTTGCCTTTTTTAACTCTCTGACCAGCTGCCAGCCATTAAATGCGTCCAGAAGATTAATGTAGCCGGGGCGGCCGCTCAATACCCGGAAAGGAAGCTCTCCTTCATCCTTCATGAAAACCCGGGCCGGTTTCTGATTGGGGTTACAGCCGTATTTTAATTCCATTTCATTCATCGTTCTTCTCCTTTTCTGGCTTCACTTCATGTTCCAGTGTTTTCTTCCTGTATTTCTTTCCCTGGCTTCGCTTCAGCTCTTTCCTTTCAGGATACCAGGTATGAAGGCCTTTTATTTGTTTTTATTGACAATTCTTGTTTCGTAAGTGCCGTCTTCAATGTTCAGATAACGTACAAACAGGGAAACCTTATTGTCCGGATTCAGGCTGTCCCACAGCATTTCTGTAAATGCATCCATATCGTCCATCATCTCTACCAGCTTGGGTTCTCCCTCAAAGCTGGGCAGCGGATTGCCGTCATGCATATAGGTATGGATAAAATGTCCTTCTCCTGCTGCCGGATTTTCGTAAGCAAAGGTATACCGTCTGCAGGAGGAGGGATCTCCGTGATTGCTCTTTAAAATAGACATGGCATAATTGTAAGTTCCGTTTTCAATATGCAGGATACCGGAAATCCGGGGAGTGTAGTTTGGAGCATCCGGCTCAAACTCGCGGCTCCGCAGAGACTGCTCAAAGGTCATCTGCCGATCCATTCCCTCATAAATCGTATCTGTCTGGTCGCCGTTGGTTACAATGGTTTTGTTGCCCAGTACACGAACCGGAGCATAGATGATCAGGCTGGGATCCTCTAACTTGGCCGGATCAAAGGCCTCTGTGCGGATTCCTTCTCCTTCCTCCACAAATACCCGGTTGCGGCTGTTTTCACTTCTGCCCATAATAAAATAAGCCGTAACTGCCTTTTTTCCATCCGGAGTTTTTCCGATAACGATTCCTCTGCCCGGATAAGCATTGTTTTTCAGTTCCTGTTCCAGAGATAATTTGTTCATCTCTTTTCTCCTTTCTGCAAAGGGCTTTCCCTTTTCTTCCATTTCTATTCCATGTCATTTTGTGGTTCTTTCCCGTATAACAAAGCGGAGCGTGTTTTTCATAAGAAGCAATTCCCTGTGAAATGAAAAAGTGTGCGCCCTGGCGTACACCCGCGCCGAGCGCATTTGCCGTCAGGCAATATCTGCCTTTCACGCAAGTGCGCATAATCGTGTTTTTTTATTCAATAGAAAGAACTTTCTTATTAAATAAAAAAACGCCTGGGTACCACAAAAAATATGGTGCCCAGGCGGTCGGCATGTCGATTCCGGAAATGCGCCTCTGCGCATTCCTCTGACAAAATGATACGTGCTCCCCTGTGGTTCCCCACTTATCCGCCAGTCGCACGTCACTACTTTTAATCATAATAGAATCCAGCAAGGAAAGCAAGTACTTTTTTCAATACTTTTCATTCCCCGGGGATTCCTCTTCTTCGTTTCAGACCTGAAGCTTCCGCAGCGCTGCAGAAAACCTTTCCGGAATTTACAGAACAACAGCCTGCTCAATCTTATCTGCCGCCTCCTGGAGCTCCTGAGGAAGCACCTTTCCTGTCAGAATTACATCTGCCTCATCCCGGCAGTCTGTCAGGGACAGAAGCTCATTTGCAGTGACAATTCCCTGATCCACCAGCCCGAGGGCCTCATCCAGAATCAGCAAATCGCACTCGCCGGTTGTCAGAACCTTTCTGGCATAATTCAGTCCGTTTTTGATATTATAGCACTCCTCTTTCTTCTCATCCGGAGTCAGACTCTCATAATAATGATCAGACTTTTCAAAACGGAACACCTTCAGTTCCGGTTCCAGACGCTTAAAAATATCCGGGCTGTCCTGCCGTTTGCCGCAGCCTTTCAAAAACTGAATCACTATCACCTGCTTCTGCTGACTCAGAGCATAGAGCGCCTTTCCAAAAGCCATGGCCGTCTTCCCTGAACCATCACTTCCGCAGATTACCTCGATTCTTCCTGTATTCATCTTTCTGCACCTCATTCATATTTATCTGAACTGGTCTGTCTGTGTATAGCGTGGTTATATTACCACATTCCCCTCTTTTTTGCAAGTCTATTGCACGGAATCTTCCACATCTGTGCATTCCAGCTTACTAATAGACACTTCGTAAGCCACTCGCTTTTCACACTGGGTTTCACTGAGCTTTTTCGTGTATTCCCGGCTCTGAACCCGGCCCCAGATGCGAACCCGTGTCCCCACCTCAAAGCCGGAGGCAAATCTGGCATTTCTTCCCCAGGCAATACAGGGTATGTAATCCGATTTTCCGTAGGGGCGGTTTACCGCCAGCAGAAGATCTGCAATCTCTCTTCCCAGAGGCGTTTTCCTGTAAATCGGTGTTTTGCATATGTAGCCGTCCAGAAAAATCTGGTTTGTTTTTGTATAATCTGTAAACTCCTCCATAAAATGAATTTCACGGACAAATACAGAAAGAACCAGACGGTTTCTTACGCCCTCATGGCGATTGTAGGATCGAAACTGCCCGATTGCCTCCACGGTACAGCCCCGGTAATCCTCCCGCACATTCAGCAGGCGTTCTGATATCATCAGCGGAATAATATCTGCATTTTCACTGAGCCGGTTCACCGCTACGTCCACCATATAGAATCCCTCTCCAAAGACCTCATGGCTGAAGGTGAATCCGGAAATAATTTCTCCAATCACACTTACCTTGTTGTTTTCAATTACTTTTTCTGACATAGTACTTCTCTCTCCTCATTTTTTACATTTTAGCTTTCTGCCAATAATATATTTATGAAAAGGTCCGTACTCTTATGTTAGAATCTGATCGTCTTATTTTGACACTTCTCTTGGTTTTCTTTTCCTCTTCCCCATAATTTCCCAGAAAAAGAGGCTATCTGACATCATTCCTGTAAAAAGAAAAATACTGCAGATGCATCCAGCCGGATCCATCTGCAGCCCTTGTTCTTTTCTATATGGCACCTTGTTCAGGCTGTCCCGACAGACGTCTGTCTGCAGAAAACCGCCCTTTTATTATGCTTTTTTCATTGCAGCTCTCTTACGCATGGTCGGATCCAGAATCTTCTTACGGATACGCAGGTTGGAAGGTGTTACCTCCAGAAGCTCATCCGTGTCGATAAATTCCAGACACTGCTCCAGACTCATAATCTTCTTGGGAACCAGCTTCAGAGCCTCATCGGCGCTGGAGGAACGGGTGTTGGTCAGCTTCTTGGTCTTGCAGACATTTACCTCAATATCCTCTGCCTTGGGGTTCTGTCCGATTACCATGCCGCCGTATACCTTTTCGCCCGGTCCTACAAACAGAATACCGCGCTCCTGTGCGTTAAACAGGCCGTAGGTAATAGTTTCACCGCTCTCATAAGCAATCAGAGAACCTGTCTTTCTGTAGTTTAAATCGCCCTTATAAGGACCATAGCCGTCAAAAATAGTATTCATAATACCATTTCCCTTGGTATCGGTCATAAACTCTCCGCGATAGCCAATCAGGCCTCTGGACGGAATGGAAAACTCCAGACGGGTATAGCCGCCGTTTGCCGGGCTCATTCCCTGCAGTTCTCCCTTACGGGAGGTCAGCTTCTGAATAATCGCGCCGGTAAACTCTTCCGGAACGTCAATATAGGCAATCTCCATGGGCTCCAGTTTCTGATTTCTCTCATTGGTTTTATAAAGCACCTCTGCCTTGCTGACAGCAAATTCAAAGCCCTCGCGGCGCATATTTTCAATCAGAACAGACAGATGCAGCTCTCCTCTTCCGGATACCTTAAAGCAGTCCGGAGATTCTGTCTCCTCCACACGCAGGCTGACGTCTGTATTCAGCTCCCTGAACAGACGCTCGCGAATGTGTCTGGAAGTAACGAATTTTCCTTCCTGTCCTGCAAGAGGGCTGTCATTTACCATAAAGTTCATGGCAATGGTCGGCTCGGAAATCTTCTGGAACGGAATGGATTCGGGATTTTCCACGGAACAGATGGTATCTCCGATATGAAGATCCGTAATACCGGATACTGCAACAATATCACCTACGGTTGCCTCTGCTACCTCTACACGGTTTAAACCGTCAAACTGATACAGCTTTCCGATTTTAACCTTGCGCATCTTATCCGGATCGTGATGGTTTACAATCACGCATTCCTGATTGACCTTCAGAGAACCGTTATCAATTTTTCCGACACCGATACGTCCTACATACTCGTTGTAGTCAATGGTGCTGATCAGCATCTGGGTATCTGCATCCGGATCTCCCTCCGGTGCAGGAATATAGTCCACAATTGTCTCAAACAGAGGACTCATATCTATTTCCGGATCCTCCAGCTCTTTTTTGGCAAAGCCGGATCTTGCAGATGCGAAAATAAACGGGCAGTCCAGCTGCTCATCAGATGCATCCAGATCCATAAACAGCTCCAGAACCTCGTCAATCACCTCATTCGGTCTTGCTTCCGGGCGGTCAATTTTATTGATGCAGACAATAACGGAAAGATCCATGTCCAGCGCTCTCTGCAGAACAAATTTTGTCTGGGGCATGGGACCTTCGTAGGCATCTACCACCAGGATTACTCCGTTTACCATCTTCAGTACACGCTCAACCTCGCCGCCGAAGTCTGCATGTCCTGGTGTATCAATAATATTAATTTTCTTATCCTTATAAAAAACAGCTGTATTCTTTGACAAAATGGTGATGCCGCGCTCACGCTCGATATCGTTGGAGTCCATCACCCGATCTGCAACCTCCTGGTTGGCACGGAACACACCGCTCTGCTTCAACAGCTCATCTACCATAGTTGTTTTACCATGATCTACATGGGCGATGATTGCGATATTTCTCACGTCTTCTCTCTTCATCTTCATAATACAAATCTCTTCTTTCTTTTTCTTCAAAAAAGCTAAGGATCCTTTGATTATCCTTAGCTCATGGTCTCATTCACAGTTTACTAATATAACATTATGCTTCCCAGATTGCAAGCGGTTTTCTCTAAAATCCGGCAAAATTTGCGGTTTTCCTGTTTTTTCTGTTTTAAATTCCTATTCGTGAACTACCCATTGTCTAAAGCCAATGGGCTTCCTGCTTCATCGACCTCGTAAC
>OGYI01000769.1_pt1 | contig 37417 bp, 34 predicted proteins | sample 1576521 | NCBI WGS metagenome assembly OGYI01 (sample SAMEA3541484, study PRJEB24748) | human gut metagenome | biome: human gut; feature: human-associated habitat; material: faeces | place: China | collected 2012
GTTCACGGCCGATCATGCCGCAGCCGATCAGTGCAATGTTCAGATTTTCCATGATAAAGCTCATCCTTTCAAAATATGCCGCTGTACGGCAGAGTTCAAGTCTAACGGATTATGTGCGAGTATTTCGGGAGCCGCAGCATTGCTGCGACCCCTGAAAACTCGGAAAGAGAAGAGAGATTGTGTGTGTCTGTTTTACGCGCGCTTTGCGTTCTTGCGCATGTCGAGTACAACCGAACCGACAATGATAACGCCCTTGACAATGTTGGTCATGTTATCGTCTACCTTCAGCATAACCAGACCGTTATTGATAACGCCAAGGATCAGGATACCTGCCAGAACACCGGATACACGGCAGATACCGCCGGTATGAGAGGTGCCGCCTACCGTTGCTGCCGCAATCGCATCCAGCTCGTAGTTCAAACCGGAGTTTGCCGGATCCGCAGAGCCTGCGCGGCCTGCCAGCAGCATACCAGCGATAGCAGCACACAGCGAGCACCAGATGTAAACCAGAATCAGGTTCTTCTCAACATTGATACCAGCTACGCGGGCCGCCTGATCGTTGCCGCCGATAGCATATACGTTCTTACCAAAGCGTGTCTGGGTCAGCAGGAATGCCGAGATTGCGAACATTACGAAAAAAACAACGATGATGATTGGGAATACGCCGCCAATACGGTACGCACCCAGGAAACGGAACTGCTCAGACAGGTTAGAAACCGGACGGTTCGTATACATTTTAGCACCTGCACGGCAAATCAACTGTGCACCGAGAGTAGCGATAAAAGGCGGGATTTTGGTATAAGCAATGATCGCGCCGTAGATTGCGCCAATGCCTGCACCAAGTGCCAGACCAATCAGGATAACCAACGGAGCTGGCAGAGTGCCCACACCCGGCAGAATGGCATTTGCATAGCCTTCTGGCTGCACGAGCGAAGCGGTGATGCACGCAACTAACGCAGCGGATGCGCCGATCGTCAGGTCGATACCTTTAGAAAGGATTGCGAACATAACGCCAAAGGCCATGATACCCTTGACTGCCTCACCGGAGAGCAGTGTCAGCAGGTTATCCACCGAGAAAAAGCTGGGCTGTGCGATACTCATAATGATGACCAACACGATCAATACCAGCCAGATTGAATTCTGGGACAAGAATTTCTTCGTATTAAATGTTTTCTGCATACCATGTACCTTCTTTCTTATTGTTCATCCGCAGCAGGCTGATATGGTATCTCGCTGGTTGCATATTTGAGAATCAGCTCACTCGAGAAGTCTTTGCGATCCAGGATAGCGGTCATAATGCCTTCGTGCATAACTACGATACGGTCGGACATACCCATGACCTCGGGCAGCTCACTCGAAATCATGATAATGGCCTTACCCTCACCGGCAAGCTTTGTGATAAGCGAATGAATCTCTGCCTTTGCACCAACATCAATACCGCGTGTCGGTTCGTCAACGATCAGAATATCCGGATTGGTCAGCAGCCAGCGCCCAACCAGCACCTTCTGCTGATTGCCGCCCGACAGATTCTGAATGGGCGTTTCGATAGACGGCGTTTTGGTGTTGAGTTTTTTAACGTATTCTTCGGTGTCTTCGCGCATTTTCTTATGATTCAGCGGGAATCCGTACTTTTTCAGGTTTGCCAGCACCGTATTATCCTGAATGCTCAGCAAGCCGACAATACCGTTGCCGCGCCGATCCTCTGTGAGCAGGCCAATCTTGTTGGCGATCGCATCCTCAGGAGACTTGATGTGCAGTTCCTGACCGTCTTTATAGATTTTGCCGCCTGTCATATGGCGCATGCCGAAGATTGCTTCCGCCGTCTCGGTGCGGCCCGCACCGACCAGACCCGCCATACCCAGAATTTCACCACGATGCAGTTCAAACGAAACATTTTTAACTGCGCGGCCGGCAGACAAATTTTCCACTTTAAGAATGGTTTCCCCGATCGGACACTCTACCTTGGGAAACATGTTGTTCACTTCGCGTCCAACCATCAACTGAATAACCTTGTCTACATTAAGGTTTTCCGCGCGATCCGTAGCGATGTATTCGCCGTCGCGATAAACCGTGATATCGTCCGAAATCCGGAAGATTTCGTCCATTTTGTGCGAGATATAAATGATAGCAACATTTTTTTCCTTGAGTTCTGCAATAATGCGAAACAAATGCTCGACCTCTGCATCGGTCAGCGAGGACGTAGGCTCGTCCATGATAACAATACGGCTGTCATAGGATACAGCCTTGGCAATCTCAACCATCTGCATCTTTGCAACGGTCAGGTTACCCATCTTCTCATCCGGATCAACGTCCAGATTCAGCTTGTTGAACAGCTCAATGCTGTCCTGCCGCATTTTTTTATGATCGATGATCAGTCCCTTGCGCGGTGCGCGTCCCAGCCACAGGTTTTCGCAAACGCTGCGCTCGGGAACCGGAGACAGCTCCTGATGGATCATGGAAATGCCGGAATTCAGTGCCTCAAGCGTATTTTTGAACTGGATCTCCTTGCCTTCAAATACAATCTTGCCGGATGTAGGCGGATGAATGCCGATTAGACATTTCATCAAGGTAGACTTGCCTGCGCCGTTTTCGCCCATCAGCGTATGAACGGTACCGGGCCGCACCTTGAGCTGTACGCCTTTCAGTGCGCGTACACCGGGGAATTCCTTGACAATATCGGTCATTTCGAGGATATATTCTTGGCTCACTGCTTTTCACCCCATTATCTTGTTTGATTTAGGAAAGGGACATCGTTTCAATGTCCCTTTCCTCCTGACTGTGTGCTTATTCGTAATCTGCTACATTGTCCGGGGTAACAGGTTCGAACGGTACCCAGCAAATATTGCCAGTATCATCGGTTTCATAATCCGTACCATCGTTGATTGCCTTGCCCTCGATCAGATTAACTGCAGCCTTCACAGCGCCATAGCCCTGACCGTTGGCATCCTGGAATACGGTCATCGCGAGCGTACCATCCTTGATTGCCTGAATACCATCTACCGTTGCATCGATGCCAACGATCGGGATCGAAGTCGGATCCATGCCCTTAGCCTTCAGCGCCTCTACCGCACCAAGTGCCATCGCATCGTTGTTCGCGATGATGCAGTCAAATTCGGTGTTGCCCAGCAGCGGAGAAATCATGTCCATTGCGTTTGCACGGTCATAATCTGCAACCAGCGGAGCCGCCGCCTGCGTTGCCTTGATGCCATTGTCCTCCAATGCCTTCAGTACGGAAGCGGAGCGCTGTTCAGTATGTACCAGACCCAGCGTGCCCTGCAGCATCAGATACTTAATCTCGGTCTTGCCCTTATCCTTGAAGTAATTAGCCAAAAATTCACCCTGATAGTAACCGGAGGTGTTCTCATTGGAAACAACCGCTACGGACTTGCCTGCTTCCAGAACGCTGGTATCGGACGGTGCGCGGTTAACGAAAACAACCTTCATATCACCGGCAGCCTCGATGCACTGCTGTGCCGTTGCGGCATCTACCAGATTGATCAGCACTGCGTCATCGCCTGCATTTTTAGCAGATTCGATAAACTGGAGCATCTTGCCGGTATCGTTCTGTGCGTCCTGCGAAGCGAGCGTAACGCCAAGCTCATCAGCCGCCGACTTTGAGCCAGCTTCCAACGTGCTCAGGAACTCATCACGCAGCGACATAATCAGCGTCATGCTATAGCCATCGCCCGATGCCTTGTCTCCACCCTGTGCGTTGCCATTCGAACCAGAACTGCCGCCGCAGCCTGCCAGCATGGATGCCATCATTGCCGATGCAATCAATCCTGCGAAAAGTCTTTTTTTCATTTGCTTTTACCTCATCTTTCTCAACTTTTTTCTTAGCCGTACACGTTCACATTTTGGAAAAATGCGATTTACGCTTGCCTTGATTTAGTTTTACACTCTTTTTCGATGTGCGTCAACCGGCTTTTTGAATTTTCACCAAATCGCACAGACAAATCTTGCGGAAACTGGTGATTCTGTCTGCACAAAATTGTGATTTTATAGGCTTTGCACGACAGAACGGGGGAATCGCTTATGCAAAACTACCCGCCTCAGATACAGGATCTGGCTGTTAGTCCAATCTCATGATAGCTCGGTAATTGTTGCTGTTTTCGCGTGTTTTGCTCGTTTTATGGCGTTTACGGAAGATGTATTGTATGAAAATATGAACAAAGCACGGAAGGTCCGGAAAAGAGTGCATTTTTGCGTGCACGGCTCGAATGAGCAGAATCCGTACACGTGCACAATATTGTGAATACCGCTTTATTCACTTTAGATATAGACTTATTAGGGGTATTATGTTATGCTTTAACTATAAAACGGGAAAGGCCCGTTCTGACAGAGGTGATATCATATGGCAATTACTCTGAATCAAATTGCCGAGATTTGCGGTGTGTCCCGCGGTACAGTCGATCGGGCACTCCATAATAAAGGAAATGTTCGCCCTGCGGTGGCGGAGCGGATCAAGGCGGTAGCCGCCGAATATGGCTACATCCCCAACCGTGCCGGACTGGCACTGTCCCGCGCATCGCATCCGATTCGCATCGGCGTGATCATGATTTCGGTGCAGACTCCGTTCATGCAGATCGTTCTGGATGCAGCCCGACGCGAAGCCCGCCGTCTGGCTGCGTTCAGCGTGGAGGTCATCTTCCGGCTGTCGACCTCGCTCGATCCGGTCGAACAGGTCTCGATGATCGAGAATCTGGTCGAGCAGCATCATATCAGTGCGCTGGCGATCACGCCGCTTGACTGTCTGCTGGTCGAAACCAAGATCAACGAACTGATCGACCAACGCGGAATACTGGTCGTTACGTTTAACACCGATCTGCCCAACAGCCGTCGGCTGTGCTATGTCGGGCAGGAAAACCTTTCTTCCGGCCGTACGGTGGCCGAGCTGCTGCGTCTGGTGACGCGGGAGAGCGGCACGGTGGCTACGATCATTACGCCCTGTATGTATCACAGTGCGTACCGCGAACGTCTGAAGGGCTTTAAGGAGGAGCTGCTCACCCCCGACTCGCCGCTTCAGCTGCAGGAGGTCACGCTGCCGAACGATGACAGCAATGTGGTTTACGAGCATACGCTCCGTCTGCTGCAGGAGACTCCCGAGCTGACCGGTATCTACGCGATCACGCCGGGCTATGCGGGCGTATGCAGCGCGCTGATCGATTCCGGCCGCGCACGGGGGGTGCACCTGATCATGCACGATGAGATCCCCGCCAACCTGTACGAGCTTCGGCGCGGTGTTGCGGATTTTGTCATCGGACAGGATGCGGTGCAGCAGGGCGCACTGCCGCTGTCCCTGCTGGCCGATTACATTCAACTCAAACAGCAGCCGCCGAAGGAGTTTTACCATACCGATATTCGGGTGCTGCTGCGACACAATATCGAAAATTTGCTTTAATCCGGGTCAGGAGGTATTATGTCTGTTCTGCTTCCGACATTTCGCCGTGTCAGACTAACGCAGCAATGTGTGATTCATCCGCAGGATAAGGGCGGCAACTATCTGCCTTGCGCCTCGGAGGATTGGGTGCTGTTTGTTTCGCTTGCTGCGGACGGGGAGAAGATCATTCTGCGGACCGAGCACCGCTGTCTGCCGATCAAACCCGGCGGCGCGCTGCTGCTGCCGCCGAATGTCTGTCACGAGCTGCCGTTCGTACAGGCACCCTGTCTGATGCTGGAATTTTCCGCCGCGGATGACGGACAGGCGATGTTTGAGTTTCCGCAGTTACAGGGAACACCGGCATGGATGTTGCTGCAGCTGCTCTACTCGGAACAGACCACGGCTGCCGCCCGGACACCGCTTTTAGATGCGCTTCTGATGCAGATGGCGCCTATGGCGCATGGCTTCGAGCTGTGTGCGCCGGATGCCGCATTCTCGCTTGCAACCGAGGTATTGCAGCATTTGAACCTGTGCTTTGCCGATGAGCTTTCGCTGACCGAGCTGACCAATCGGTTTCACGTTTCGACCAGCCACATGATCCATATGTTCAAGGCGCAGTTCGGCCTGCCGCCCATTCAGTATATGGTGCGCCGCCGGATCGGGGAAGCGCAGCATCTGCTCCGCACAACGGAGGACAGTGCGGGCGATATTGGCGGTCGGGTCGGCATGATCAACCGCAATTACTTTTACCGGATGTTCAAGCGTCTGGTGGGGGTATCGCCGGTTCGATACCGCGAGGTCATTGGCGAACGTCCGGATATGCTGGCTTGAGAAAACGACTTTATGGAATCGAGAGGCTGCTCGAAAAACGATAGTTTTTCGAGCAGCCTCAGGCACTGTGATTTAGACACAGTGCCTTTCTTTTTGTCTGGTTGTCGGAAAATAGAAGGGGAAATTATACAGAGTTGCCATGGCGTTCCGATCCGGGTTCCGTGGTCTAAATAATCAAGACGGCGGAAACCTCTGAATCATACGCAAAACAACCGAGCGACTGCATTTTCAGCCGCTCGGTTGTTTTATCTGCATCGCTCCGCACGGATACCCTATTGTTATAGCGCCGTGCGGCGTCACGCCTGCCGCCTTTTTTTCTCCCGGATGAGCGTGGACTTGCTGATGCCGGTCAGCTTGACGACCTGCGTATACGAATGGTTTTCGAGGAGTTCCATTGCGTGGTCAAGCTGTTCGGTGTCGAATTTCGGCGGACGTCCCTCGCGGAAATCGGGGTCGGTCGCGCGGGCGACCGCCTTGCCCTCCTGCGTGCGCTGCACGATCATGTCGCGCTCGAACTGTGCAAACGACAGCAGCACGTTGCGCAGCAGCGTGTTGACCGAGTCGTTGGACAGGATGCCGAGGTTCAACACGTTGATGGTGATGCCCTCGTCGATCATCTCGGTGATGAGACCGGACGCCTGCGACACCGACCGCGCCAGCCGGTCGAGCCTGGTAACGATGAGCACATCGCCGCGCCGCAGCTGCGCCCGCAGCCTGTCCCATTCCGGTCGGTCCATCTTGGTGCCGGTGAACGTGTCCGTGTAGATTTTTTCCGCGCCCGCCGCCGTCAGCGCCGCCTGCTGCGCGTCCAGACTGTTGCCGTCGCGCGCCTGCGTCTTGGTCGAGACTCTCGCGTAGCCGAATATCATGTAAATTCCCCCGTTTTCCCGGTTTTGACACCGCGAGTTTTGAATATAGGTTTTGATACCTCTATTATAACTTCTGACGCTGAGTTTTGCAACCGGTGGCGAAACTTGAAGGTTTTGAGACAGACTCGCATCATATCGAACAATTATACGCAGATATTTTTATACCGCCTCCATTAGCCAGCCGTCAGGTTTTAAACCTTGATGCCGTTGTAATTCCCGAGCGTGAGCCGGCCGTTGGTCAGCACGATCTTTTCGCAGTTGTCCCGAATCCCGATCAGCAGCCGCAGTTCGCGTTCGAACCATTATATGTATTGTGTATTATTTCTACACAAATTTTATATTGATGCTATATTCTAATTTGTCTGTGCGCTTTGCTTGACGATGATACATTACTTTGTCAGAAAGTAATGTGTGAATGTTGAGCGAGGTGATAGCATGAACAACATAGATAGAGTAGAGAAACTGGTTCGATCTTCTCCTAACGGTATCATCACAACTGCACAGCTGACGAACGCCGGTCTGCATCGAGGCTATCTGCATGATTTCGTCGAGCGCGGAGAACTATACCGTTTTGGGCGAGGCCTGTATGTGCAAAGTAACGCATGGGAAGATGATTTTTACCTTTTGCAGCAAAAGTACGGCCGCGGTATCTATTCGCATGATACTGCTCTTTATCTGCTGGGTTATTCCGACCGCACCCCGGCTCGGTATACGATGACCTTTCCAAAGGGCTACAACGCACCGTCCCTGAAACAAGAAGATTTGATCGTTAAGCGTGTTATTCCAGAAAATTATAACTTCGGCATTATCAAAATCCAATCCCCTTCCGGCAATCCGATTTGTGTTTATGATCTGGAACGGACGCTGTGCGACATCCTGCGCGGCAGCGGAAGCGATATTCAGATTGTAGGAGCTGCTATGAAACGCTATGCCGCATCCAAAGACAAGGATATTCATAAACTGATGCAGTACGCAGCGCAGCTTCGCGTAAAGCCCAAAGTTCTGCGCTACATGGAGATTTTACTATGATTACAAAAAATCCAATGCAGTTAAAAGCGTATAGGGATTGACAAAAGCGAACCCGTATTATTCCGTTGTGCTCATGCTGATTTACACAGGTGTCCGCATTGGTGAATTGCTTGAACTGAAGAAAGAAGATGTACACTTAGAAGAACGCTGGTTCTACGTCAGAGAATCCAAGACAGAAGCAGGTGTGCGTGAAGTGCCGATTACAGAAAAGATTGTACCGTTCTTCACAAGCTGGCTGGAGCGTTCGTGCGACTATCTGATTTGCTCACCAGAGAATGAACACTTCCTGTACCGCAACTATTATGATTCCTACAGGAAGCCATTAATGGATAACATGGGGAACGCACACCGCCCACACGATACCCGCCGCACCTGCGTTTCTCTTTTGGCAAGCGCTGGCGTTGATGAACGAACCATCAGAAAGATTGTAGGTCACTAGGGACAGGGCGTGACCGAAACCGTTTACACACACTTGGAACTTCCTGTCAAGCTGGAAGCAATCAACAAGATATAAAGCAAAAGGAAGGGCGAAAACCCTTCCTTTTCTCTGTTGTTTCGCTCCACAGTTCTCCTAAAATCACGCTGTTTTGTGTCAACTACTTGTTCGCTACCCGATGGTTACGCAGAGAAACGCATACAAAGCCTTACACAAAACGCATACTAAAACCAAAGAAAAAGTGCAGGAAACCTTGGCTTAACAGTGATAAGGAACTAATTCAAACTTATTACTGTTAGCCGACGGTTTCTGGTGTACAGAGACAACAAACGTTAAGACGACCGCCCGTTTCTTTCGGAAACGGGCGGTCGATCTTTTTTCTGCTATTTATCGGAAGGAAAATTGGAATTATGTGGAATCAACTTATGTTCGTCAAAGAAAGGAATCCGCAACGATTTCATCCTCCGCCAGCATACGGTATCCGACGCCAAGCTCGTTGATGATGTAGCGCTTTTCACCGGGCGTCACGCCCATTTTCTTGCGGATGTTCTTCATATTGACTTGCAGCTTTTTGACGCTGCCATAGTCCGAATACCCCCAGACCGCCTGAATGATGGCGGCATACGTCAGCACCTTTCCGGCGTGAACGGAGAGAAACGCCATGATGTTGTATTCCGTCTGGGTCAGGTCGATCTCCTCTTTCCCTACAAAAACCTGCCGTGTATCGTAATCAATCAGCAAATCCTGCAGGCGGAATTTCCCGTCGGGACTGCTTTCATCCTCTTCACTGTGCCGATGGCTGCGGAGAACGGCGCGGATGCGAGCCAGTAGTTCCTCCGTGCCAAAAGGCTTGGTGATATAGTCATTCGCGCCCAGATCCAACGCCTCCACCTTGTCCCTCTCGTTGGAACGGGCGGAAAGCACAATGATGGGCACGGTGTCTGTCTCCCGAACTTCTTGAATCAAGCTCATACCGTCTCGATCCGGCAGACCAAGATCCAAAAGGATGAGGTCCGGATGATGGGAGGCATACATCATCATGCCAAGCTCGCAGGTTTCCGCGCAGAGCACCTGATAGTCGCTGGTTTCCAGATTGGCTTTGATAAAACTTCTGATGTTGGCCTCGTCCTCTACAATCAGAATTTTGTACTTGTTATTGCCCATCGTCCTCACCCCCTCTTTCCAGAGCAAAGCGGAATACCGCGCCGCCGCCCTTCCTATTTTCCGCAGTAATCTCGCTGTTGTGCGCCTTGACGATGGCGGCGCACACGGATAGTCCGATTCCCATATTGCTGCGGGTTCCGTCCACCGGCGCGGCGGACTTTTCATAACTTCCGGAGAAAATCTTTTGAAGTGCATCATCCGGGATGCCGCAGCCGTTGTCGGCAACCTCAAATACCGCCTTATCCCCCACAAGAGAAACGGAAAGCGTCAGCTCCGTCATGCCTTTTGCGTGGAATACGGCATTTTCCAGAAGATTCAGCAGTACCTGTTCAATAAGGAGCGAATCCATGGGAATGTCCACAAATTCCTCCGGTATCTGTGTGATGACCTTCTGATTCGGATGCTTTTTGGAAAACTTCATCAAAACGGAGTCGATCAGTTCGTCCAGAACGGTGGGCGTTTTCACGACCTCCACCTTCGCGCCGTCGATCCTTGTGACAGACAGGAGATTTTCCACCATGCGGATGAGCCATTCGCTGTCCTCCTGAATTTCTCCCAACAGCTTGAGCTGCTGCTCCTTCGGCAGCGCGTCATACTTGGAGATCAGCGTGGAGGATGACCCGTATATGGAGGTAAGGGGCGTGCGCAAGTCATGGGAGATCGCCCGCAGCAGATTGCCCCTCATTCTCTCTTTTTCGTTTTCCGAGCGCAGCTTCTCCTGATCGCGGATGCGAATGTTCAGCGTGCTGGTGGAAACGGCGACGACCAGCATAATGACAGCGGATAGGATGCTTTCTTCTATGAAAAAGTCAAAGGCATAATAGGGATATGTGAAGGCGAAATTCACCGCAAACACGCTGATGATGGCCGAAATGATACCATAGCAATACCCGTGGGTTTTCAGCGAGATCAAAAATACGCCGAACACAAAGATCATGGGTACCAGTGTCTGTGTGGTAAAGAGCTTCTGAATCAGCAAATTGATGGCAAAGGCGCTGCAAAAAATAAGGATCGAAAATAGAATATCCTTTTGTCGCTGTCGATTCTTCATCATGCTTCTCCTGAAATTTATTGCAGCATTATTATACCGCAGAAGCGGAACCGCTTCAAGATTTCTCAAAGGAGGATATTGCGCCACACTCGTTTCTTTACCGAATCTACACCGGGAAAATGCTATGATATAAGCACACAGCAAAAAGGAGGAAGAAATCCGTGGAAAATGACAGTAGCGACGATAACGGTAACTGCTCTTATATGGTCTGTTCGTATGTGGCATATCTGCGCCCTTTGCTGCGGTATCGGGTATAGGTGTGCCCTTTTTGCATGAAATGATCGTATGAACAGAACATAAAGGAGTTTGAAATGAATTATTTTGGAAGCATTTTCGCAATGGTGGCCTGCATCGTCATGTCCGCCTATTTCAGTGCCACAGAAACGGCATTCTCGTCTCTGAATAAGACCCGCCTCAAGGTGTTGGCGGACAACGGAAACAAGCGGGCAGCGCTGGCGCTCAAGCTGTCCGAAGATTATGACAAGCTGATCTCCACCATCCTGATCGGCAACAATATCGTCAATATCATGGTGGCGTCCATCGGCACACTTCTGTTCGTCGGACTTTACGGCGACATCGGCGCGACGGTTTCTACGGTCGTCGTAACGATCGTTGTTTTGATTTTTGGTGAGATCACCCCCAAAAGCGTTGCAAAGGACACGCCGGAGCGCTTTGCCATGTTCAGTGCGCCCTTTATCCGGCTCTGGATCTGGGTGCTGACACCGCTGAATTTTCTCTTTTCCCAGTGGAAAAAGCTGGTTTCTCGCTTCTTCAAGACAAATGACGACGCAAAAATGTCCCACGAGGAACTGCTCCTTTTCATGGAGGACGTGGAGCAGGACGGCGGCATTGACGAAAATGAGGGTAAGCTGCTGCGCAGCGCCCTTGAGTTCCGCGACCTGACGGCGGCGGAAATTCTGACGCATCGCATCGAATTGGAGGCCGTGGACATCGACGAGAGCCACGAGGAAATTGCCAGAGCCTTTACACAGTCCCGCTTCTCCCGTCTGCTGGTCTACCGGGATACCATCGATCAGATCGTCGGTGTTCTTCATCAGAAGGACTTCTATATCAACGGCAAGATGACGGATCAGCCCATTACGGCAATCATGACGGAACCGTTGTTCGTCTATCAGCACACGAAGATCCGCGACATTCTAAAAATGCTCCAGCATCAGAAGTCCCATGTCGCCGTCGTTGTAGACGATTTTGGCGGCACGCTCGGTATTGTTACGATGGAGGATATTCTGGAAGAACTGGTTGGTGAAATTTGGGACGAACACGACGAAGTGGAAGAAGATTTTGAAAAGCTGGACGAGAATACCTACCGTGTGGACTGCTCCGTCAGTTTGGAAGATTTTATGGAATTCTTTGATGTCAAGCTGGAATCGGACAGTGTTTCTGTCGGCGGCTGGGTCATGGAGCAGCTGAATAGAGTCCCCATCAAGGGCGATTCCTTTACCGCTCAGAATTTGGAGATCACGGTCTCCGATCTGAGTGCGTACAGGGTATCCTTCATCACAGTCAGGCAATGCGACGTATGTTTGGCCTGCGCACAATAAATCCATCGCGCAATTCACAAGAAGTGAGGAAGATGTCGGAAGAAATGGTTAGCAGAAAGCGTCGTCTTTCGTCTTTTCAAATCATCATATTGGGCTTTGCAGGGGTGATCCTGCTGGGCGCACTGCTGCTAATGTTGCCGCTCTCCACAACAGCTGGGGGCGTAACGCCGTTCAATGAAGCGCTGTTTACCTCGACCTCCGCTGTTTGTGTAACGGGGCTTGTGGTGCAGGATACCGGCAGCTATTGGTCGGCCTTCGGGCAGGCTGTGATCCTGACGCTGATTCAGATAGGCGGGCTTGGTGTTGTCACCGTGGCGGCATCTTTTGCGCTGCTGTCCGGGCGAAGGATCTCTCTGATGCAGCGCAGCACCATGCAGGACGCCATCTCAGCGCCGAAAGTGGGGGGAATCGTCCGGCTGACACGGTTCATCCTGCGGGGAACATTTCTGATCGAACTGATCGGTGCGCTTGCCATGCTACCGGTGTTTTGCCGTGACTACGGATGGCATGGGATCTGGATGGCGGTATTTCACTCCATCTCCGCCTTTTGCAACGCAGGGTTTGACATTCTGGGAACGAACAATAATTTGTATCCGTCCCTTACCGGTTACGTCCAAAATCCGGTGATCAATATCACGGTCATGCTGCTGATCATAACCGGCGGCATCGGATTCTTAACGTGGGATGACATTTGCGAAAACAAGCTGCATTTCCACCGTTATCGAATGCAAAGTAAGGTCATTCTCGTTACGACACTCACGCTGATCGTCCTTCCGGCGCTGTTTTTCTTCTTTGTGAACTTTGATGCCCTTCCCCTCGGAGCGCGGGCTCAGGCAGCCCTGTTCCAATCGGTCACGCCGAGAACGGCGGGCTTCAACACAGTCGATCTACCCGCCATGTCCGGCGCATCGCTGGGCGTGATGATCCTTCTGATGCTCATTGGCGGCTCTCCGGGGTCTACGGCAGGCGGCATGAAAACCACCACGCTGGCAGTTCTGCTTTCCAATGCTGCCGCGACCTTCCGCCAGCGGGACAGCGCCCAGTTCTTTGGGCGCAGAGTCGATTGCAGCGCCGTCAAAACCGCCGCGACCATCCTGACGATGTACCTTGCGCTGTTCTTTGGCGGAGGCGTTTTTATCAGCGTATACGAGGATCTCCCGCTGTCCTCCTGCCTGTATGAAGCAGCGTCGGCGGTAGGCACGGTTGGACTGACACTGGGTATTACGCCGCAGCTGCAAATTCCCTCGCAGATGGTATTGATCGCATTGATGTATCTGGGCAGAGTCGGCGGGCTTACGCTCATTTATGCGACAGTATCTAGCAAGAAAAGCGGCAATGCAAAGCTGCCGCAGGAAAGCATCACGATTGGATAAGCAAAGGAGCATCTATCCCATGAAAAATGTTTTATTGATTGGAGCAGGCCGCTTTGGACGGCATATCGCCATGCAGCTCTCTCAACTGGGGCATCAGGTCATGGCAGTCGATACCAATGAAGAGCGGATCAACGATGTGCTTCCGTTTGTCACCAACGCACAGATCGGCGACAGCACCAATGCGGAGTTTCTGCGTTCGATCGGTATCGGAAATTTTGATGTTTGTTTTGTGACCATCAGCGGCAGCTTCCAGAACTCGCTTGAGACCACCTCGCTGCTGAAAGAGCTGGGTGCCAAATGCGTGGTATCCCGCGCCGAACGCGATGTGCAGGCAAAGTTTCTGCTCCGCAACGGCGCAGACCATATAGTCTACCCGGAAAAACAGGTGGCAAAATGGGCAGCGATCCGACACACTGCCGACCATATCTTCGACTACATAGAGTTCGACGAGCAGCACGCCATTTTTGAGGTGGAAGTACCAGAAGGCTGGGTCGGGAAAAGCATTGGCGAACTGAATATCCGCAGAAAGTTCGGCATCAACATTCTCGGCATCAAACGAGCCGGAAAAACGGATGTTTCCGTTACGCCTGACACCCTATTGTCCGGTGACATTACGATTTTGGCGTTGGGTGAGTATAAAGCCCTGCAAAAGTGCTTTCGGATTTGAAAAGTGTTCCCATACTGACGGAAAGGAAAACCATGGAGAAAAAACCACAAAACACAGCCGGTGACAGAAAAGAGGATCCCGCGCCGCAGGGAAGCAAGTGGCCGGACAAGACGCTCGTTCGCTATATTACCCGCGCATTGGTACTGCTGATTGTATTCGCATGGGCGCTGGTAAACCTTGACGCTGTTTTGCGTTTTCTCGGCAAGGTGTTTGCACTGTTCACTCCGTTTCTGATCGGCGGCGCAATTGCTTTTTTGATCAACGTAGTCCTTCGACCGTTGGAATGCTGCTGGAACAAGGTGTGCCGCAAAGCTCCTGCGAAGCTGGCCCGCCCTGTCTGCCTGACAGCAAGCACCGTACTTGTCCTCGGAATTCTGTTTGCCGTGGTGTTTATGATGATCCCCAGCCTGCGGGAATCCGGCGAAGAGTTTGTCCAAAACATTCCGCTCTATGTGGAGGAAATCGGGCGGTGGTGGACAGGCGTTGTCCAGTTTGCCGCAAAATATAATATTGTCCTGCCCGAATACACCATAGATTCTGACTTGTTGATCGAGAAGCTCACCGCCTTGATCAGCGACGAAGGAAGCGGCATCCTCACCGTGACGTGGGGCGCGGCAACCTCTGTCCTGTCGGTTTTGGTGGACGTTCTCTTGGGACTTGTCTTTGCGCTGTATCTGCTTGCAAAGAAGGAAGTCGTCGCGGCACATTTGAAAAAGCTTGTTGTGACAGTCCTTTCGCAAAAAAAGGCGCAGCGGCTGCTGAGTATTGCCTCTCTGACCAACCAGACCTTCACAAATTTTGTCAGCGGGCAGCTTACCGAAGCGGTTATCATTGGCGTTCTGTGCTTCTTTGGAATGCTGATTCTTGGGATTCCGTATGCCGGTGCGGTCTCTGCGTTTGTGGCCGTCACTGCGCTGGTGCCAATTTTCGGCGCATGGATCGGCGGCGGTCTTGGAGCGTTTTTGATCCTGCTGGCAGAACCCGGCAAGGCTCTGTGGTTCATTCTCTTTCTGCTCATTTTGCAGCAGGTGGAGGGTAATCTGATTTATCCCAAGGTGGTCGGCAAGTCCGTTGGGCTTCCCGGACTGCTTGTGCTGATGGCTGTTACAATCGGCGGCGAAGCATTCGGCGTCTTAGGGATGCTGTTCAGCGTACCCGTCTGTGCTGTGTTGTACAGTCTTTATCTGGAGTTCATGAAGGAAGCAAGCACCCGGTAAGTCGTGACCTATTTAACATACAAGACGATAACTTGCTTCGCGGATGCCTGCCTTAAAAGATACCTCATATATTGTATCGCAGCTTTTGCAAAAACGTTTGATTTCATCGTGTCCCAATCTGCCAATCGGACAATCTCCGCTGTGCCGTTCTCAAAATCAAACCGCAGCTCGCCCCATTCGCCGTCGTTGTCTACCAGATATTCGTAGACAGCGGCGGTGATTGTTTCACCCGTTTTCCGACACTCCGTCTGCCGCAGAGAGATCGTGTGTGCGGGATTGCCCTTCAATGCTTTTGCCGCGCTCACTGGAAGAACTGGCTTTTCCGGAACACCCATCTCAAACGGCACAACCACGGATTTCAGCAGTCTTGCTTCCGGTAAGCCCTGAACGAACTGTATCGCCGCTTTTGCAAAAACGTTGGACTCTACCGTATCCCAATCTGCCAGCCTGACGATCTCCGCTGCGCCGCTTTCAAAATCAAACCGCAGCTCGCCCCACTCGCCGTCGTTGTCCGCTTGATACAGGTAGACAGCGACGGCAATTTTTTTGTTATTTTTGCGGCATTCGGTCTGCTTCAGCGTCACGGTATGGACGAGGCCGCTTTCCAGCAGCTTCAGGCGCAGCTTATCCAATGTGCGTCGGTAGAACCGCTCCGCACCGCTGGCGGTTGTTCCCTCAAAATCCACTGCTAAATCCTCAAATGTGGACTGCGTGGACAAGGAGCTGACGCGCCCGCAGGTCATGCAGACGGCGTTTCGCTTGTCCAGATACCATTGCTCTTTATAGGATAACCGGTCAAACGCCGCCGCAATCGCCTTTGCCTGAATCCCGTTCCAGAGGATGTCGGCATAGTTCCAGCTATCGTCGCGTGTCACATCCTCGCCGGTTTCCTCACTGTCCTCATCCTGTTCCGTGCGGTAGAGGGAAACGATACTGCGGTTGCGCTGGGCAATGCTCAGCAGCTCGTCCGCAGATCCGCTTTCGTCCTTGTATCCGCTTTGGGCGTCGAACTCGGAAACGACCTCTGCGCGGCTCTTTCCTGAATTGTTATAGATCGCGCCAATCTGCCGCACACGCCGGTACTCCGCAAGGCTGGCAAAGGAACCGGCTTCGCCTATCATGCGGCAGAACAGCAGTCCGTCCCGGATATAGTGCTTCGCATATTTCAAAAACTCCGTTTTCTGCTCCGGGTCGAACTTTGGCAGACAGTATAGCAGCATTTGCAAAACTTCCAGCTTGTAGTCCAGAAACCGTGCCGGGTCATAGCGGTCATATCCGCTGCAGGTAAGAAAACGGTAGATCACGCCATTCAGCCGCTTTTCAAAGTGGTGCAGGAAAAAGGAAAAGTAGGATAAATCTCTTTTCCGGACAGCTTCGCGTATGTTGTCGCTCTGCTCCATTTGCGGCGGTTCCGGGTCAAGCTGAAAGACGCTCTGGACTTCGCGCTTGGTCAGATCGTCGGCGTTATAGAACGGCACTTTTGCCGTATAGCCGTTCAAATCCCATGTCCAGCATGCAAGCTGCGCCATCTGCTTGTCACGATTATCCTTCATATCCACACCTCCTTCCGCTGTGGATTTTGATTACTGCTTCCTATTCGTTTTCGCTTCTGCCAACAAAACTGCCTGCGGGATTTCTCCGGCCTCGACCAGCAGCCGGAGGTACCGATGCTCTCAGCCGGCGGCATGACGCCCATGGGCGAGGCCATCAACCTGGGCCTTGACCTGCTCGAACGCCGCAAGGAGCAGTTCCGCAGTGTCGGCGTGGACTACTTTCAGCCGTGGTTCGTGCTGATGAGCGATGGTGCGCCGAACGGTGCTGCCGACCAGCTGGCACGCGCCAAACAGCGTATGGACAGCCTTGCAAGAGACAAAAAGCTATCCGTTTTTCCAATCGGCATCGGCGCCCATGCCGATATGAAGGCGCTGGCCGAATTTTCGCCGATGCGTTCGCCGCTCAAGCTGAAAGGACTGAAATTCCGCGAGTTCTTCGAATGGCTCAGCCAGAGTGTTTCCACCACATCCCAATCCATCGCCGGTGAGAGTATTTCCCTCGACTTTGAAGGTATCAAGGGCTGGGCCGAGCTGTAACAGAAAGGAGCGATCACATGTGGAGATCGGTATGCTGTGCCATGCAGGGCAGCGGACACAAGAAAAGCGGCGTACCCTGTCAGGATAAAACCTTCCGGCTGAACAAACACAACGTGCATGTCATTGCGCTGTCGGACGGCGCCGGTTCGGCTCGGCTGTCGCATTTCGGCGCGGAACGAGTGGTCCGAGCCGCCGCTGAACTGGTCGCGGACCGGTTTGCTCAGTATCAGGAATGTGAGGATGCCGAGGCTGTTCGGCAGGAGATGCTCTCCGTCCTGCGGTATGAACTCGCCGAAGAAGCCAAAAAGCATAGCTGCGAAATGCACGATCTCGCCTGCACACTGCTGCTGGCCGCCGTCAGTGAAGAACGGTTCCTGCTGGTGCATATCGGTGACGGCGTGATCGGGTATCTGGATGGCGATACACTCAAAGTAGCGTCCGTGCCGGACAACGGCGAGTTTGCGAATGAGACCACCTTTGTCACCTCGGACAAGGCCGCTGAGACCATGCGGCTGTTCAAGGGCGAACTGCGGGACAAAGCCGCATTCGTGCTGATGAGCGACGGCACCGAGCACAGCCTGTATCACAAACCGAGCCGCGCGCTCGCGGATATCCTGACCGATGTGATACAGCGCGCGTGTCTCATCCGCGCCGATGTGCTGCAGCGGCAGCTTGCCGACACATTTGCTTCCGTGGTCTGTCCGCGCACGCAGGATGATTGCAGTATTGCCATTCTCGCACGTCCGGGAAAGGCGCTGCGCATCGCCGACCAGCTTAGTGTCGAGGAACGCCGGCGGCTGTATCATATCCAGCGCGCAAGGGCGCATACGGCGCGCAGGATCAGGCGGTATGATGCGATGCTCGTGTTGCTCGAGCAGCCGCATAGCCTGCGGCAAATTTCGGTGAGGATTCATCTGAACCCGCGCTATACCAAACAGCGGCTTGGTCAGCTCGAGCAGCTTGGGCTTATTGAACAGACAAACGGCTGGTATCGAAAAGCGTGATGGAAAGCAAAAAAGCATGCTATATGCATGCTTTTTTTGTTTTTGTTGCTGTCCCCCGCAGGGGCGCGAGTTGTTACGACACCATTCACGAAGTTGCTGAGAACCCGGACATGAAGTTGCTGTCCCCCACAGGGGCGCGAGTTGTTACTTATTTTTATTATAACACGAGGTTCGCACCAACTCAACCGATACTGCGCATCCTCTGCCGCACGGCAGCAAAACCTTAAAATGTGATTTATCCGTAATAACTCGCTCATAAAATGTGAATTAATCGAAAATTCTCCCTTTAATTTTGTGCAGATGATTGCATTTCTTCCTCTGTCGGGGTATAATACCCTCATAAGAGGTGAACCCAAATGCTCTATCTAAAACGCAAAATCGACGCTTTTCTGTCGGAATGGAAAGCAAATCCGGATAAAAAGCCGCTTATCGTCAAAGGGCCGCGGCAGGTCGGCAAGACCGAATCCATTCAGCGCTTTGCCGCAGAGAACTACACGAGCGTTATCACGATCAATTTCGTGGAGGAGCCAAAGTACAAAATGATCACCGCGGACGGCTACAAAGCGGCGGATATCATCAAAAATATCTCGCGTATCGACCCGTCTAAGCGGTTTATTGAGGGTGAAACCCTGATTTTCTTTGACGAACTGCAGGAGTTTCCCGACATTGCGACCGCGCTCAAATTCTTCAAAATCGACGGCCGGTTCGACGTCATTTGCAGCGGTTCCATGCTCGGTCTCAACTACCGTAAAATTGAGAGCAACAGCGTCGGCTACAAGACCGATTACGAAATGTTCTCACTGGATTTTGAGGAATTTTTGTGGGCCGGCGGCTACGACGATGCCTTTATTGACGATATGCTGACGCACATGCGCACGCTGACGCCGTTCAACGAACTGGAAATGTCGGTCTGCGGCGAGCTGTTCCTCAACTACTGCATCCTCGGCGGCATGCCCGCTGTTGTCCGCGAGTTCATCGAAAAGGGCACGTTTGAAGGCTCACTCGAAACCCAGCGCCAGCTCATCTCGGACTACAGGGAGGATATCCGCAAATACGCGGACGGCATGGACCAGACCCGCATTTTGAATGTGTTTCAGCACATCCCGGTCCAGCTTGCCAAGGACAACAAGAAATTCCAGATTTCCAAGGTCGCATCGGGTGCGCGTTTCCGCGATTACCGCGGCTGCATTGAATGGCTGAACGATGCAGGCATGGTCAACATCTGCTACTGCCTGAATTTCCCGGAACTGCCGCTCAAGGGCAATTACGACGAGACAAAGTACAAGCTGTATTTTGCGGACAGCGGCTTGCTTGTGGCCATGCTCGATGAGGAGGCGCAGGAGGACTTGCGCGCCAACAAAAACCTCGGCGTGTACAAGGGCGCGCTGTATGAGAATGTGGTCGGTGAGGCGCTCGTCAAGGCCGGGTATCAGCTGTATTACTACAAGCGCGAGGATTCCACGCTCGAGCAGGATTTCTTCGTCCGCACGGCATCCGCACTCATTCCGGTCGAGATCAAGGCCCAGAGAGGCACGGCAAAGTCTCTGCGCACGCTCATCACCAGTGATAAGTATGAGGATATTCACTATGGCATCAAATTTACCGCCGGGAATGTCGGGTTCAGTGACGATATTTATACGTTCCCGTACTTTTGCGCGTTTCTGCTCAAACGGTATCTGGCGGGTGAGCAGAGCGAAAAGTTGTAACTTTGTGACGTTGTAACTTTATAACTTTACATTCTGACCAGCATAAAAAAGGAGAAGCTGCAACCGCAGTTTCTCCTTTTTTCATTACTTATTTGCTGCCTTACAGCCGATATAGAAACGTCATAATCTGCGCTCTGGTGCAGTGCTGGTTCGGCGTCACAGCGAGAGCGGTCGGGTTGATGGTAAACGCCCCGCTGTCAGATGCCAAATCGCTTACCGCTTCAAATACCGAGAGTGTCAACTGACCGCTATCTCGTCTACAGTTTGAGTCTAAGCAAATAACATAAATCTCCTCGGAACCATACCCTATATTCTATCCGTCTAATCCGAATATAAATCGTTCTAACGTATGAGATGGAAGGTGGATGTGACGCTGTAAATCAATAGTATATAACTTTATAACGTTGTAAAGTTATAACTTTTATTTAGATAAATATTTTATAAAATACAAAATTCCGACAAAATACGCCTTATTTTGTCGGAATTTCTTGCATATAAAGTTCTAACGTTACAACTTTACAACGTTATGCAAAAAACTGATCAAGTGCCTGCCGTACCAGCTCGGACATATCGCAGTCGCGGTGGAAGGCTGCCGCCTTGAGCTGCTTATGCTGCTCCGGGCGCAGACGCACGGTCACCTGCACGGTGGAGGCTTTCTTCTTTTCCGCAGTCGGCGCGGCAGCGGTTTCCTGTGCCGGCTGCGGCTCCTCGTCCTTGCGGCCGATCATATTCTTGAACATTTCCTCTGCACTGAGTCTTGCCATTACTGTTCCCTCTCCTTCTCCACAAACTCTTTGACGAAATTCAGACAGTCATTCACAAAATTCCGGCTGGCCTCAGAAACGCGCTCGCCCTTGGTCTGTGCCTTGCTCTCGATGTAGTCGAACACGTTCTCCTGCACAGCCTGCGCTTCCTTGATGATCACGTTGCTGCGGATGGTCGTGCGGTAAACATCCGCGCCCATGTAGTCCGCGATTTTTTCGGTCAGCTCCTGAATGGTCCTGGTGACACGGGTGCGCTCGGTGCGCGTGAGCAGCACGCCGTCGATCCTGAGCGTCGGATTGGTGTATTTCTTCACCGACTTGTAGGTATCATACAGCTGAGTGATGCCGGACGCCGCAAAGGTCTCCGCCATGGTCGGGATGAGCAGATAGTCGGCAGCGGTCAGCGCGTTCACAGTCAGCAGGCCAAGCGACGGCGGACAGTCGATAAGAATGTAATCGTATTCTTCCGCAACGCCGGTCTGCTCGTCGCGCAGCTTCTCGCGGAGCGTCATCTCTTTGCCGACGTTGTGCAGCTCCTGCTCAATGCCCGCAAGGATGGTATTGGCCGGAATGATATCGCAGCTGGGCGTGTGCTGGATGGCCTCCCGTGCCGAGACCGTTCCCTTCATGACCTCGTACATGGTCGCGCTGTCCTGATTTTCGGCAGCTACCGACATCGACAGGTTGCCCTGCGGGTCGCAGTCGATCGTCAGCACGCTGAAGCCCTGCTTTTTCAGACCGGCCGCCAGAATGCCGGTCGTTGTGGTTTTCGCCACGCCGCCTTTCTGGTTAGCCAGTGCAAATATCGCAGACATGTTCTCCACCTCTTTCAACTTTATAAAGTTATAACTGTTTAACGTTACTCTTATTATATACCTGTGCAGTTATAACGTCAAGACTGTGTAACTTTATAACGTTATCTCTTCCTATAAGTTCAGAGATTCGTTCAGATCGTGTATTTCTCACTCTTTTCTCTCCTTTTCTGTCAGGAAGATTGAGTAGTGAAGTTTCAATAAAGAAGTTTTAGTAGGTAAGGATTTTAGTATATCAGCCTGTTTTGCATCTGCTCAAAAAGCATCTTGTCTTTCCGCATACTGCCTGTAAACAGAGTACCCTGTAAAATCAGGGTAATGGTATGGCAGACAAAGAAAAATGACGGCTTTTCTGCCGTCATCGGTGTTTTGGGATGGAAATATGATTTTCCGGGCACGACCATAAGCCATGAGGTCAATCATGGCTTAAAAGGTTATTCGGTTTCCTGCGAATGGCGTTTTGCTTTTACGCGCTTGAGCCACTCCAGTTCCCAGTCGGCCAGCGGCTGCTCGGGTGTGCCGGTGCTGACTGGCTCGGCCTGCGAAGGCTGCAGCAGCTTCTGATGGTAGGTATACAGGGAAGTCTGTAAGTATGCAACCGGGTTGTCAATACGGCCGAAGTCGATCGTGACGCTGTTCAGGAAGCGTTCCATGCTTTGCTGAGAAATACGGCGGGAGATCTGCTCGCGATGCTCCTGCGTGACCGCAGCGCCCTTGATGAACAGCTTGTCTGCGTACTTGATGTTGCAGACTGCCGTTACGACCGTTCCGGTCAGCTCGCTGCCGAACTGACGGCGGAGCGCGTCGGCGTTGATCTGCTGCTCGATCTGCCTGCGCAGCCTGCGGCGGACGGCACGCGGCTTGTCCTTTTTGTTAACACACACGTTTTTACGGATGCGGGAAACCTGCGTTTTGATCTTCGCAAGGAAGCCGTCGATCGTGGCTACGGTGGAGACAGAGCCGTCGATGTGGTAATTGGTCAGATACGGCGTTTCCAGATCGGGCGTCTCGCAGATCTCATACTCGTATGTCCAGCGGTTTTCCTCGCCCGCCGGGTGGCGGTGTTGCTTGAGCAGACCGGAAATCTTGAAGCGCTTCCAGAGCGTCGAGAAATGTTTTACTTTTTCCATGCAGAACGCGCGGATTCCCTCGGGACGGAGAACGAAGTCGGGAATCTTCATCAGATGGCTGACGAGGGCGAACAGTCCCTTGCTGGCAAGGGAAATGGTCTTGTCGCGCAGGACCGAGGTGGAAATGTTGGTGTAGTCGCGCTGCGCACCGGAAATGCAGGCAACATCACCGTTCGGGCGGTCAATGGACGGGGAATAGACGAAGTCCACCGGCTCGGACGGGTGCTGCATCAGGTTGTAGACATGACAGAACGCACCATTTTCCGCCTGGGAAAAATAGTGCTGCAGGTATCCCTTTTGCTTGAGCTCCTTCCACGCCGCATTCAGCAGGTAGGCGCTGTCCGAGCAGGCATAGCCGAGACGGCGCTTGCTCAGCGCAAAATCCGGCAGGCCGACAAAAGACTTGATGACGGCAAACAGACCCTTCGCCTCGAGAGAAAGCGTTCTGTCGCGCAGAACTTCGTTGTAGATTGTGGTGTAGCCGGCTGCGGACATTGCTTTCCCTCCTTTCCGATGGTCGATTTTTGCAGAAGAAACAAAAAATCGTCTGATGCTCTCACACCAGACGATTGAAAAACCATGTCTAAATTCGTATCAAAAATCGAAAATTCGTAATGTTGCACAAGTAAAATGTGCCGTTTCAAGCAGAAAAATTGATTTTTGTCGAAAAACGCGCGTCTTATTGACATAACCGCTTGTTGAATGTATAATGATTATACAGTAAGCGGTATGCGCCATTTGGCGCGTTACTGGTCTCAGTTGAGGTGAGATCTTACCGCCCGCTGGTGTTGGAAGCACCAAGTGGCGGATACCGTTTATCAAAGAGCTGATGTTTCCTAGGCATCGGCTCTTTTGTTTTTCCTGTAATTAAGAATACCATGGAAAATAAGGAATGTCAATCTTAATCATGTGAAGTTGAAAAATACTCGGAAGAGTTGGGTTTTTTAGAATGAATCCGGGTTTTCCGGATATACTTGCAATGCCGCCTGATATGCGGTATACTATCGGTAGGCAAAAGGAAATCAGTATATCCATACTGAACAGCGAAAAGCCCCGGAGGTCACGACTCCGGGGCTTTTCTTATCTTTTGGGAGCAGGCAGATCAAACCTGAGGATGACTACCAGCTTACTTTCTGTCCATCCATTTGCAGATGTAGTAGGCTACTACGCTTGCCGCAACAGAGAGTATAAAGGAAATCAGCCAATCCATGCTGAACACCCCCTTCCTCTACCTGTATGGGGGTGGTAGCCTGTACAGTATACCATGGGTGTCGGATTGCAGCAAGGAAAGCCGAATATAGGTACAGTAGGGGAGCAGATGTTTGACTTCCCGGAATAAGACTTTCTGATTCGGATATACTTGCAAAGCCTACTGATATGCGGTATACTATCAATAGGCCAAAAGATGAGAGTGTCCATACTGGACACAAAAATCCCCCAGAGACGCAACCTCTGGGGGATTTTCTATTCCGTTTTGTAGCAGGTGGCTTAGGCCTGAGGCTGGCTACCGATTATTTATCTCCGTCCAACCATTTACAGATGTAATTGGCGATTACACCTGCCACAACAGAGATAACAAAAGATGAGAGAATTTCCATACTGGAACACCCCCTTCCTCTACCTGTATGGGGGCGGTAGCCTGTACAGTATACCATGGATGTCGGATTGCAGCAAGGAGAGCCGAATATGGTTGCAATGATTGCGGCTATGCAGTATACTTTTAATAAGAAATGGTGAAAGTGTCCATGGGGCACGAGAAAAGCTCCGGTGTTTCTGCACCGGAGCTTTTCTATTTGGGTAAGACTACATAAAGTTATAAAGTTACAAATTTATAACTGTTCAACGCTAAAACTTTGAATTGAGAGTCTATTAGAAGAAAAGGTTCTCTTTTCACAATATAACCGAAAGGAGCAGCGAAATGGTACAAAGATCGGTTTGCCTATGCGACGGAAAATACATCGGCATTGAGAGTATTTTCACAGTCATTGACGGAAAGCAGATCAATATTCCGGACAAGCTGTCCGCGCTTCGCACTAGAAGCCGCAAAGGTGAGCTGTTTTGTCCATGCGGCTGCGGTGCAAACCTTATTCTCGTTGCTGGAGACAGAAACCTGCGCGCACAGCATTTCCGTCTGAAGGACAGCGCCAGACAGCACGAGTGCACTGCTGAGACCGAGAGACCGCACTCAATCTATTCCAAGATCGTGCTGAAATGCTGGCTGGATGAAAAGCTGAACGTGCCCGATGTGGAAACGCGGGTTCCCATCTGTCTGGTCGGAGACACGGCGCGGAAATACGAGTTTTCGTTTGTGTCGCGGACGAGCAAACTTGCGGTTAGTTACAGCTGTAACCGCGCGAATCTGTCAGACGAGAAGATGGAAATTCTCCGTGCGAACAGCAGCGGTATTCGATTGATTTATATTGTTGATGCGTTGAACAGCTGTGGCAACGGTCAGTATCCGGAAGCATTGATGAAAGTGCAGGAGCGGCAGGGATATTGTCTGCTGCTGGACGTCGAGGAGATGGAGTATTCCACGGCGAAGCTGTCTGCGGTTTTCTACGCGCAGGACTGTACCGGTCTGTGGCGTGAGATCGAGTTTGCAGCAGGCGCGCTGCGTGAATTTTCGATCAGCGAGTACGGACGGCTGCTCTATCAAAACGCGCCGCTGGCTGCTCTGTGTGAATGGAAAAAAAGCGAGTTTGAGCGCGAGGTACAGCAGGAAAAAATACAGCGAGAACAGCAGATGAAAGAGCTGCTTGAGCGTCCAGAGCGCGAGCAAAAGCAGCGGCCAAAACGAACGCAGACGCTGCCGGTCCGCAGACCGCAGAATACGAAAAGTGAGCGGCAGCGCGCGATGGAAAAACTGGTTCACGAGAAGGAAGAGGCCGGCCGCCGCGCGCAGAAAAAACAGAGAGAAGAAGCGTTTCGGCAGACGCTTGCGGAGCAGCTTAATCAGCAGGAAACGCAGGTCATTGACCCGGACGGAAATCGCTGGGTTAAATGCCGGTACTGCGGCCGGGTGGACAAAACGACAGCGTTTTCGTCTTATGGTGGACGCGGCAGTGTGAACCTCGGAACCTGCAAAATCTGTGATCGGAAGCCTGTATCGGAGCGCCGGTTTATTCAGAAATAGAGTATCGTACCTGTGAAAATTTTTCACGGTCTGCAGCAGCAGTTAGAGAAGAAAAAAGCAAGAAAACAGCATCTGTATGGCAAACAGAAATGTGCTTTACTATACTAAAGGTTAAAGATTCCGCAAGCATAAGGTTTTGGATAGCCACAGACCTGTTTCCTCAGTGGAATTTCCCCTGAAACCCCGAATAGCCACGACAAGGAGAAAATGAAAAATGAGAAAACGCAATCATCAGATCATTGTGCGTTTGGATGATGAAGAACTGCTCATGTTAAAGAGAAAAATCCACAGAAGCGACCTGACAATGGCGGAGTATTTCCGTCTGCTGATCGAAAATAGAGAGATCAAGATGATTGACCAAGATGTTCAGCATGACATGCGGCGGAAGCTGCAGGGCATCGCTGTGAATATCAATCAAATGGCGCGGCTTGCGCACATCTCCGGCAACGTTGATACGCAAACGCTCAAAAAGATTTCCGGGCAGCTTGAGAAGATCGAAGAAGAATTTGCAAAGCTGAGATAAAAAGCGGTCGCGGTCTGCATCATGCTCGGCGTCGTTCCCGGCACGCTGTTTCTTAAGCTCGGCGTGTTCATCATCGGACTGGGTATCGAAATGGCAACGCGCGACCGTGCTAAACCGCACCGCCCGAACGCGCTGGCACGAACGCTTATCTCGTTCGCATCTGGCTTTGTGGCGGGACTGTTCGGCATCAATCTGCTGTTTCTCGCCTATATGGAGCGCATTGCCGAAAACCGTCAGCAGTTCCGCACAAATGTCTGTTTTGTGTTTCTGATCGAAAACATTTTTCGCACGATCACCTATCTGTACAACGGTATGTTCTCGGTTTTCACCTTGCAAATTACCGCGATCTCTGTCCCGGCGGCGATCATCGGTCTCGCTATCGGTGGCCGGATCGACCGCCGCATTGATGAGAAACGCGCGAAGAAAGCGGTTATCATCGTCTTTATCATCGGTGGTATCAGCATTCTCGTGAAAGCGCTGCTGTTCCGAACATAAAAAGACTTACTATCTGTGAACTTGATATGCATCTGAAAAAAATGGTCTTGCCGGAAGGCAGTTTCATTCACAGGCGGCAGGTCTTTTTCATCTGCAAATCAGACTGTCGTAGTAAGTGTCCGGTGTTGTGATGAAGCTGCTGAATCAGGCTGGGTGCAGCAGCCTGCTAACGAAAAAACTTGTCGGCAGAATTGGCAAGGCTGGAAAAACACCGAAGGAGCAGCTCATTGACCACTCCTTCGGCAGGAGCATCTTCCCCAATATGGATGCCAAGTGGCGCGCGTCTACGAGCGCACGGCGCTGTTCGACCAGACGGAAATTCAGACGGTACGGACTGGGAGTGACAAATTACAAAAGGGTCACAGGGAAATTCCCTGTTGAGCTGGATTTGAACAATCAAATCCGTTGCTTGTCAGACCATACCACACCTTTTCTTCTCAATAAACAAAACCCGGAGCACAGACTGAAAAAGCAGTCTTTGCTTCGGGTTTATTGGGCAGCGGCAGGTGTGGAGATCAGTTGATTTTTGCTGCCGTAAGGGAAAAGTGCTCCTGAAGCTCGAACAGGGGCCGGTCTGGTTTCAGTACAAGCAAGAGTACTAAAAACAGCTATGAGAATTTGGATAATACTAACGAAATAATTGCAAATTTTCGTTTGGCTATTGTGTTTATTTTGCAAATGTGCTATATATAAGACAAGCAATTCATACGTATGCAAAGAGGTGAAAACAGTTGAAAACGATTACTTCCGTCGAACTTGCCAAATTAGCTGGTGTGTCGCAATCAACGGTTTCCCGTTGCCTGAATGACAGTCCGCTGGTTTCAGAAGAAACCAAGGCAAGAGTCAAAAAGCTGGCGGAAGAATACTCCTTTCAGTTTAACACTAACGCACGGGGGTTAAAAACCAACCGCACCGGTGTGATCGGATATGTATTCTCAGAGGATTTTACCGGCTTTGCAAACCATTATATTCAAAGTGACATTTACTATCGCATACGTATGCAGCTTGTAAAGGAAGGGCTGGATCTGGTGCCGGTATTTGATGAGGGGAAATACGGTGAGTTTTTTTCCATCGAGAAGAGTATCAGCAATCGACGGTTTGATGCCTTGATCTTTAACCGACCGCAGGTGGGTGAGCGAGTCAAAAGCCTACTGCATGAAACCAAAATTCCATTTATCTATATTTACGATACGAATGAATCACTGAATGAGTCGTATATGATCGCACCGAGCCATTCACAGATTGGCGGTCTGGTCGGCAAGGCGTTTTGCGAAGCTGGCTATACACGATTTGTGGAAATTATCGGACCGCAGGATCGAATCGACGTTATACATAAACATGAAGCTTTTGCACGTGTTTTGCATCAGCATGGGCATAAGCTGCCAGATACGCACATTCTGCATGCAGATTACAACCTGAAGCAGGCTACGCAGCAGGTTTTGGAGCATATTGAACTGTTCCAGCCGGGTACAGCGTGTTTTGCGCAGAACGATATGATGGCATTAGGCGCGCTGGAAGCACTGCGCGAGCAGGGCATTCAGGTGCCGGATGATGTGGCTCTGATTGGTTCGGATAATATCCCGATGGGCAGCTGGTTTACGCCGCATTTAACCACTGTGGCAGTAGATTATGACAAGATTATCAATTTAACAGTAGAATGGGTCATGGCAATGGCATCGAACAAACTGCCGGATACCTACCGGTATATACTGGACAGCAAATTGATCATCCGAGATACATTCTGTCCCTCAGCAGGAGAATAATTCTTTTATTCTTCGCAAATGAATACGTATGCAAACGCGGAAAAGCGTTTCAATTATAAAAAGAAAGAAGGAAAAGCAAATGAAAGGGAAAAAATTGATGGCTATGCTGATGGCAGGTTCCATGCTGCTGGCAGGTCTGACGGGCTGCGGCGGTGCCAATGCAAAGGGCGGCGGTGCTGCGGCAAGTGCGGATGATTACCCGAATGGTCCGGTAACAGTCATTTGTCCGTGGGGTGTCGGCGGCGGTGCCGATGTCATTGCCCGCAAGATTTCGGAGGTGGCCAAGAATTATTTTGATCAGCCGATCATTGTAGAAAATCACACAGGCGCTTCCGGCACCATCGGCATGATGGATGCCATGGATGCGGATGCGGACGGTTATACTATGGTCGTCGCCAACGGTCCGTTATTTTCGTTGACTCCGAAGTACATCGATGTATCCTATGATCTTTCTGATTTCACTATGCTGCGCGGTATGCGTCAGGTTTCGCTGATGATCCTCACCAATCCGCAGAAATCCAGCATCAAGACGTTTGATGATCTGATTAACTACGGCAAAACGCATAAGATCACGTATGCAACTTCCTCCGGCCCGGGCGGTGACCAGTACGTTGTTTCTTCTGCAATGTTCAAGTCGCTTGGTATCGAAGCGGAGCCGGTCGTTATGGGCAGCGAGGCAGAATCGATCAATGCAGTGGTTTCCGGTCAGGTAGACTGCGGTCTGGGTACGCCTCCGGCATACTACTCGCATCAGGAAGAGGGTACGATCCAGGCGGTCGCAACTTTCTATCCGGAAACGGTTCAGACTCCGTACGGTGAAGTAAAGTCCATCAAGGACTGGGATGTTGATGTTGAATTTGCCGGCATGGACTGTCTGGCTGTTCGCTCGGACGTTCCGCAGGAGATCGTAGACAAACTGAATGCAATGCTCGATGACGTATATGCCGATTCCAAGTTCACCGGTTTTATGGACGAGATGGGTTATCCGCTGTGGGATGCCAAGGGTGACGAAGTGACGAAGTTTATCGAGGATCAGATGGACAGCATGGACAAATACGTGGAGATGCTCCAGTAACAGGCTGGTCTGTTTAATCTGGTGTGAGAGGTGACAAGATTGAAAGTAAAGCTAAATTCGAATATGATAACAGGCGTTCTGTTTCTGATCGTTTCTGTTGCCCTGCATATTCTGATACCATCGCAGATCCGGACGTTTGAAACCAGCGCGGTGACTGCTGCAACAGTTCCGACGCTTCTGATCCGCGGCATGATACTTTGCAGCGTGATCTTGCTGGTGCAGGGTATCCTGTCCAAGGAAAAGACCGAATACACGATTTCAGGAGCCATTTTCACTAAAGAAAATCTGCTGCGGCTGAAACCGGTAATCTATATTGCCATGCTGATCGCATACGCGCTGCTGCTTCCGCATATTGGATTTATCATTTCCTCGCTGCTGCTTGCCAATGGCATTTTGCTGTATTTCGGTACGAGAAAATGGTGGTTCTATGCGATTGCCAGTGCAAATGTAATCGTTGCGTACTTTGCATTTCAGGCAATGAGCGTGACTCTGCCATAAGAAGGAGGAAGCGCATATGTTAGACAACTTGATGACCGGTTTGGCGCTGATGGCCTCGGTAGAGAGCTTCATTGCAATTTTAATCGGTCTGCTGGCAGGTATCATTATCGGTGCCATTCCGGGTTTGACTGCGGATATCGCGATCATCCTGTGCCTGCCGATTACATACAGTATGGAACCGATCCCGGCGATGCTTCTGCTGCTTGGCTTGTATTGCGGCGGCACATACGGCGGCTCCATTACTGCAATTTTGATCAATACACCGGGTACGCCCTCGAGCGCAGCGACTGTGCTGGATGGTTATCCACTGACGCAGCAGGGCAAGCCGCTGAAGGCTCTGACGATGGCGCTGTATGCCTCGTTTTTTGGTGGCCTGTTCAGTGCGCTGGTATTGCTGTTTGCTGCACCGAGCATTGCACATTTCACACAGATGTTTGGCCCTCCGGAGTATTTCTGCATCGCAGTATTTGGCTTGTCTATTATTGCAAGCATCTCGAACGGCAATATCATCAAGGGTCTGCTCGGCGGCCTGATCGGTATTTTCATTGCACTGCTGGGACAGGATTCGGTCAGCGGTACGCTTCGGTTTACCTTTGGTATCCGTCGACTGGGCGCCGGTATCCCGCTGATCGTTACGCTGGTCGGTCTGTTCGCAATTGCCGAATTGCTCAGCCGCTCGGATTATAATCCGCGTACAGATGCAACGCGTAAGCAGCATTTGAAGCTGGACCATGAGAAGCTGTCCTGGGCAGAGATCAAGCGCTGCCTCAAAACAATGACGATCTCTTCGGTGATTGGTACGATTGTGGGTGCTATCCCGGGTACAGGCGGCGGCATTGCAGCCTTTATCAGCTACGATCAGGCGAAAAAGACCTCCAAATACCGTGATCATTTCGGTCACGGCGAGATCGAAGGCGTTTCCGCAACCGAGTCTGCCAATAATGCAACGACCGGTTCTACATTGATTCCGCTTACAACACTGGGCGTGCCCGGTGACGGTTGTACGGCAATTCTTCTGGGTGCATTTATGCTGCAAGGCATGGTGCCCGGTCCCTCCATGTTCAAGGAGCACAGCGATATTCTGTACGGCATTATGATTGGTCTTGTCGTTATCAATATCCTGATGCTGATTATCGGTCGTGTGTTTACCCCGCTGTATGCCAATATCACACGCATTCCTTATGAGCTGATGAGCGCAATCATCATTGTTTACTGCATTACCGGCGTCTATTCGAGCGAAGCCAGCACATTTCAGGTACTTCTGGCGGTCATCATCGGCGCATTTTCGTTCCTGCTGCGCAAGCTTGGATTCGGTGTTGTACCGATCATCCTCGGCGTAGTTCTTGGTGATCTGGTGGAAACGAATTTCCGCAACTCGATGGTAATGTCCAGCAATTCTCTGTCCATCTTCGTAACACGGCCGTTCAGCCTGTTGTTCCTTGCACTGGCTGTGCTTTCGATTGGAATGTTCTTTTACAAGGCAGCAAAGGACAGAAAAAAGCAAAAAACAGAGTTAAATTAAAAAGGAGTTTCAGATGAAGTATTATACTGAGCCGAGCCGGGAGATCCCGGTTGCGGCAGAAACGGAAGTCCTTGTTGTAGGTGGCGGCCCCGCAGGTTTCGGCGCCGCCCTGCACGCAGCACGCATGGGACGAAAAACGATGCTGATCGAACAATACGGCGCGGTCGGCGGCGTGGCAACCACAGGCATTATGAGTCATTGGACCGGCAGACAGGACGGCGGCTGCTTTGAAGAGCTGCGCGAAAAGGCACGCGACTGTGAAGCGGAGCAGGTCATCAATCCGGAAAAACTGCGTATTCTGATGCTGGATATGCTGATGGAGGCCGGCGTTAATGTACAGCTGTACACAGGCTTCAGCGATGTCATTATGGATGGAAACCGCGTTGCGGGTGTAATCACAGAGAGCAAATCCGGCCGGGAAGCGATCCTGAGCAAAATGGTGATCGATTCGACCGGCGACGGCGACGTGGCCGCACGTGCGGGCGTTCCGTTTGAAAAGGGACGTTCGACGGACGGCGGTATGCAGCCGATGACGATCATGTTCAAGGTTGCCGGCGTAGATATGGATCGCGCCATGTTCTTCTGGGGCTTTGAGGATACGGTCCAGCTGCCGGAAGGCGATCTGCAAACACTCGGTCGTCAGGAATTACCCTCTCCGGCAGGTCATATCCTGCTGTATCCTTCGTCGCTCCCCGGCGTTGTCACAGTCAACATGAGCAATATGACCGATGTGGACGGCACAAATGCAAGAGATCTGAATCGTGCTGAATACGTATGCAGAAAGCAGCTTCCCGAGATTATTGCATTTCTGCGCCGCCATGTGCCGGGATATGAGGGCTGTTATCTGATCGACAGTGCCGATGTGATCGGTGTGCGTGAAACCCGCCGGTTTGAGGCGAATTATCAGCTGAATGAGCAGGATATTGCGCAGGCTCGTACCTTTGAAGACTGGGTAGTTACCAAGTCGAATTTCTTCTTTGATCTGCACAATGTAGAAGGCGCCGGACTGGATGCCAATGGTGAATACAAGGCGTTCAAGCAGCCGAAGCCGTATACGATCCCACTGCGCTGCTTTGTACCAAAGACGGTGGAGGGTATTCTGCTGAACGGACGCAATATTTCGGGTACGCATAAGGCGCACTCCAGCTATCGCGTAATGCCGATTGTAATGAATATGGGGCATGCTATGGGTATTGTTGCCGCGATGTGTGTTGCGCAGAACAAAAAGCCGCTGGAATTAGATATTCACGAAGTGCAGGATGAACTGCGCAGAACGAATGTAGAACCGTAAACTCAGGAAAGGAGACACAGTTAATATTATGCTGAAACGAATGCCCCGCACGATTGCAGCAGAGCAGTCTCTGAAAAGCGGACTGTTCAAGCTGAGAGATATTGCCGCCTGTGCTTATGGCAATGGAAAGTGGATTCAATACCGGGATGCCGCAGGCACCTGTCAACTTACGATGTCCATGGGAGAGATCGTAAAAAACGCCAGTCTGGAAGATGTTGAAGCGTCAAAGGCGCTTGCAGTGCTGTCGACAGGCACTCTGCCGGAGAACGGCGTAAAATCTATGGTGATTCTGCTGGTATCTCTGTTGGAAAAAGCGGAGAACCTCGGCTGCACGGAAGCGGATGTAAACGCGGTTTATGCGCTTTTGGAATATGCGGCAGAATATCTGCCAGCTATCGCGAAAGAGAATAACGGTGAGCTGCTCGGCAGCGTGCTGCCGTACATGACACTGATTAAGCCATTGAACAAACGGGCGCGTGAACTGGGCAATGAACGTGCAGCAGCAACGATGGAATATGCCCTGACAACGCTGCTCCTGACGTTTACCGAAGCCAACGGTGCAAATGGATACGGTGTATATGAACGCATGAAAGCACTGGCGCCCAATCAGTTTTTCAGCCTGAATCAGGTTGGCATTGAGAGATCAATTTCCGTGGATAGTCCTTATACTGACATCTGGACGATGGGATTTGATCCCATCGACGGAACGATTAAGGATTGTCGCGACATGGCATATCGCGATAAAGAGGAGGACGTACGAAACGTATTACTCGCAGTGAAGAATGCCCTGCAGGTTATTTGGAATATTGCCGCAAGTCTGTGATACGTGAATACACTGTCTGAGACAGCAGGTATGAAATCGCTCCAGCGATCGGCGTGTATTTACCCAATCTTCATGACCGGATAAACAAATATCCGACTTCTCCTGTTTGTTTTTCAGATCTCAGTTGTTGAAAATCATATCACCCTACTTTACCCAAAAGGAGCTTCCACGCACGGCGATGGAGGCTCCTTTATTTTTCCGGCTCGCCGAACTGACAGCGCCATTTACTGGATCGTAGGTTACTACAGTCGGATCACTGACTGTCCATTCTACCTCATCGTTCGGAATTCGATCTCCGGTAGTAGGATTATAGGCAAATATGTTGCTAACCTGTTCACAATCGTCGATTCCCAAGACTTCGTGATCGGCTGCAGCGCCAGCTGCTCCTGTGCGGCCGAATCACCAGTGCGGCAGCGCGACAGAATTTCGCTCATATCTTTTGAGGGCATACAGAGATCTCCTGAAACTTATACGTCCTTGTGACTGCCGATGTATACGCTGTAGCTCGCGCCATCCCATGCAACAGCCTGATCGAGTGCATTGGCAACGGCACGAACCGGCAGATAGGTCGTGCCCTTGTAAAGCAGTACGTCAACCGTCTTTCCGTTGACGTCGGTCGGAACAATCAGCTTGTCGTTCACATAGACCTTAACCCCGGTTTCAACAGCCAGCTTTTCCATTCGACGTTTCGCATTGTACTCGCCCGAGGCCTTGCCGCCCAGAATGGACGACTGCGAGTTGGCGATAGCTTTCAGCTTGGAAAGCACAGCATCTGGCGCAGGAGCCAGATTCGACGGAACAATTTTATCAAAGTCTGCGTTGTAAAGTGTTGTACGGTATTGCGTTATAGTTCCCTGTTCAAGCCATGTATGCATTTGTTCAGAGGCATTTCCATAGTCATTCTGTTTGCCAGTAACAAGGTCAACACTCATACCCTCATGAGCAACGGTATTATAGTCAAGCACTACACCGTTGTCCAAGTATTCTTTCACCTTGTATACCACATCATAAAATGCATATCCCTTGGATATCTGCCATTTGGAGTCTACAATGGTTTCCACATAATCTTTACTTAGTAGTGTTTGATCTTCAATCGATACACCATCCGTTCCGGGCCATGCAACCCATTCACCAGCCGGCTGCCAGAACAAATATTTCTTTCCATCACGAGATAGTATTTCCAGACTACGCGGGAAATTACGAGAATCATTCTGTGTAAAAATAAACGGTACTTCGTCTTCCACCAGCTTTACGGCAGAAGATCCATTCCACGAGTAAACCATATACTTACTGGACGCATTTGTACCATGCTTATCCCACTGGTCAGCCGGAATCTTGTCCTTCGTATTGCAAACGCAAAGCAGTTCTTCGTTTCCGTCGCCATCGAAATCAATCAGCATAGCCGTCACCAGACCGCTTATAATACTTCCGCTGACAGCACGCTTGCCGTACTTGCTTTGCAGCTGCTCGATCACCGAAACATACGCTTTTGCACGGTTTACCGCATTCTGGTCTACCTTATGTTCGCCGAGATACGCACTGGACGTCGTTCCATCCCATGCGATCGGCACATTGAGCGCCGCAGATACCGCGCGAATCGGCAGATAAGTCGTGCCATTATACAGCATTGGCTCTACCGGATTGCCGTTTGCGTCACCCGGATTAAGCTTCTGGTCATCCACATAAACCGTAACACCACGCTCTACAGTAATGTTCTTCTGTGTCAGCGCGGACGCAAACGGCATACTCATCACCAGTGCTGCACCCAGCAGACCAGCGGTCAGCCGCTTGCCGAATATTTTCATCGTTTGATTTTCATGCCTGTTCACACTTTTTCTCCCCTTTTATATTTTGAATGATAATGGAAACCATGATAACCTGATTATACCACAGTTTCCGACTATTTACTATTCTCATTGCATTCAATACATGGATAGGATATAATAGTATCAATATAATTTACATTAACACGAAACAGGATAAGGGGTATGAAAATGAAAAAAAGACTGATTTCCATTGCAATGGCGGCTGTTATGGCGGTCGGAAGTATTCCGGCGGCAGGCGCACTGCTTGATGGCTTCAACAATACGAGTACTTACTCCGATCAGTTTACGGATGTGCCCTCAACAGCATGGTATTACAATTCGGTCAAATCGGCTTATGAACTTGGGATTACTGCCGGCACGAGCGCATCTAAATTTTCACCCGATCAGAATTTAACTACCGATCAACTGACTGTTTTTCTGGCGCGCATTCATGCGGCATACCATCACAATGAAATCGTCGAAGTGCAAAATCCATCGAGCTGGGCAGATAAGTACTATTATTATGTAGAGCAGTATATCGACAGCAGTTATCGAGACAGTATTTTCGGCGGCAGGGATAATGAGCATCGCTGGCATTTTGCATACTGGATCAGCAAGGCACTGCCGGATTCTGCATATACCGCTATTAATAATGTGCCAGATGGACAAATCCTTGATTTGACCGAAAATGAAATTTATACCGAAGACGGGTCTTTCGATGAGATCTCCGACCGCATCTATATGCTTTACCGTGCAGGCATTCTGACCGGCAATACGGCATACGGACATTTTAATCCGAAAGGATATGTTACCCGTGCAGAAGTAACCGCAATTATTACCCGTATGATCGATCCGAATCAGCGTAAGACATTTCAGCTGAAAGCAAAACCGACCTCCGGTCCTGCGAGCTTTTTAGGTGAATATTTTGCTTCTGACAATGACGCAAGCCGTCCATGGCTCGGCTGTTCGCTTGAAATTACAGATGTAACAGACAAGGAAGTAACCTTTAAGTTCGATCACATTAAGGCCGGACGAGTAATCCTTTTCACGGCAGAGAAAGCGAAATTTACTTCTGCGAATACAGCAGTTGCAAACGGAACCGCGTGCTATTCAGAAGTTCCCTCAACGATGGAGAAGATTAAATATGTGCTGACGTTTACTGATCATAATATCAATGTTAAAACGTATGGCAGCGACCCTTACCGCTATAGCTATAATGTTAATTTCACCGGTACAGGCGCAATGAATTAACAGCAGTATATATCCATACACCAGTTTACAACTTTATAAATGATAGACTTGTTGATGAATCAGCTGTTTTAAGGCCTTTAATAACCTGCTTTTTTCCCTGAAATTCAGGCATAACCTGCCGGATCATGGAGGCTGCCAGTTCCAGTTTAGATT
>OGYI01000783.1_pt1 | contig 37007 bp, 36 predicted proteins | sample 1576521 | NCBI WGS metagenome assembly OGYI01 (sample SAMEA3541484, study PRJEB24748) | human gut metagenome | biome: human gut; feature: human-associated habitat; material: faeces | place: China | collected 2012
TAGGCAATTTTTAATGGATTTTTGCGCGTGACTGTGAAGGTACTGAACAGTTACGATATAGAATTTTTGTGACGGTTCAAATCGATTATGGTTACAGAAATTTTTTAAATATGGTATTAGGAGAGAATTGAATGAAATTACTTTGTATATCCCTTGGCTGCGATAAAAACCTGGTTGATGCAGAGCGTATGCTGGGTTCGCTGAGCCAGGACGGGTACACGTTTACCGATGACGAGCAGGAGGCAGATGTCATTCTGGTCAATACCTGCTGCTTTATCAACGATGCCAAGGAGGAGAGTGTCAACACCATCTTAGAGATGGCAGAGTACAAAAAGAGCGGAACCTGCAAGGCGCTCTTAGTCAGCGGCTGTATGGCACAGCGTTACAAGGAAGAGATCCTGCAGGAGGTGCCGGAGGTGGACGGTATTCTCGGTACGACCAGCTATGATGAGGTCAGCAAGGTGCTGGCGGAGGCGCTGAAGGGCGAGCGGGTATCTGATTTCCACGATTTGTCCGAACTTCCGGAGACGAAGATGCGGAGCAAACGTCTGGTGACGACCGGCGGACATTATGCTTTTTTAAAGATTTCCGAGGGCTGTAACAAACGGTGTACCTATTGTATTATCCCGTCCCTGCGTGGACCGTACCGCAGTGTGCCGATGGAGCAGCTTCTCGCAGAGGCAAAGGAGCTTGCGGATCAGGGTGTGAAGGAACTGATTCTTGTCGCACAGGAGACGACGCTTTACGGCGTGGATTTGTATGGAGAGAAGACCCTGCCGAAACTTTTACATGAACTGGCACAGATCGATGGAATCGAATGGATCCGTATCCAGTACTGTTATCCGGAGGAGATCACCGAGGAGTTGATTCAGGCGATCAAGACGGAGGAAAAAGTCTGTCATTACCTGGATATTCCGATCCAGCACGCGAGCGATGCCGTTCTCAAGCGGATGGGACGCCGTACGAATCAGGCGGAGCTTCGGGAGCGGATCGCGCATCTGCGGGAAGAGATCCCAGATATTGCACTCCGCACGACCTTAATTTCCGGTTTCCCGGGTGAGACACAGGAGGATCATGAGGAACTGATGCGGTTCGTCGATGAGATGGAATTTGACCGCCTGGGCGTGTTTGCATACTCTGCGGAAGAGGACACACCGGCAGCCGGATATCCGGATCAGGTACCGCAGGAGGTCAAGGAAGACCGCCGCGACGAGATCATGGAGCTGCAGCAGGAGATTGCCTTTGAGAAATCAGAGTCCATGGTGGGGCGTATTCTGGATGTGATGATTGAGGGCAAGGTAGCTGATGAAGCGGCCTATGTGGGACGTACCTATATGGATGCGCCCAATGTGGACGGATACATTTTTGTGAACAGCGGTGAGCTTTTTATGTCCGGTGATTTTGTCCGGGTTAAAGTAACCGGTGCTTCTGAATATGACCTGATTGGGGAGGTGTACGATGAATTTACCAAATAAGCTGACGGTTCTCCGTGTGATTTTGATTCCGTTTTTTGTAGTAAGCCTGATGATAGAAAATGGTGCAAACCAGACCTTCCGTTATGTGGCTGCAGCGATTTTTATTATTGCCAGTCTGACAGACATGCTGGACGGCAAGATCGCCCGTAAATACAATCTGGTAACAAACTTTGGAAAATTTATGGATCCCCTGGCAGACAAGCTTTTAGTATGCTCCGCGCTGATCTGCCTGATTCAGCTGGGACAGCTTCCGGCCTGGATGGTTATTATCATTGTAAGCCGTGAGTTTATTATCAGCGGCTTCCGCCTGGTGGCAGCAGAGCAGGGAATTGTGATTGCAGCCAGCTACTGGGGCAAATTTAAAACCACATTCCAGATGATTGCGGTAGTTTTGATGATTCTGAATTTTGAGGCCCTGTCTGTGGTCACTCTGATTTGTACCTGGGCAGCCCTGATTCTCACCATTATTTCACTGGTGGATTATATTGCAAAAAATCACAAAGTTCTTACAGAAGGGAAGATGTAACATGATCGTAGAGCTGGTATCCGTAGGCACAGAGCTGCTTTTGGGAAACATTGTCAATACCAATACACAATATCTGGCGGAACAGTGCGCCCTTCTGGGACTTTCTCTGTACCATCAGTCTGTAGTGGGAGATAACCATGACCGGATGGCTGAGGTTGTAAAGACAGCCCTGGGACGGTCTGATGTGGTGATTTTGACCGGGGGACTGGGACCGACGGAGGATGACCTGACAAAGGAAGTCTGCGCTGAGGTTATGGGATATAAACTGGTGGAGGATCCTCATACAAGAGAGCATCTGGAGCAGTTTTTCAAGAACAACATATACAAAGAGATTCCGGATAACAACTGGAAGCAGGCGATGGTGCCGGAGGGAGCTCTTGTTCTGGACAATCACAACGGTATGGCGCCGGGACTGATTATGGAAAAGGACGGCAAGACAGCCATTCTTCTTCCGGGACCGCCGGCAGAGCTGTATCCCATGTTTAAGGAGCAGGTCTATCCTTATCTGCAGAAGCAGCAGCCGGCGATGATCCGTTCTGCGCTGGTTAAGATCTGCGGTATGGGTGAGAGCCAGGTGGAGGATAAGCTTCTGGATCTTATCAGCAGCCAGACCAATCCTACCATTGCCACCTATGCAAAAACAGGAGAGGTTGCTGTGCGGGTGACTGCACGGGCAAAGACTGAGGATGAGGCAAAGGCGCTGGTTAAGCCTGTGGTGAAGGAAATTAAAAGCCGGCTGGGCGACTACGTCTATTCTGTAAAGGAACGGGAAACTCTGGAGGAGGCGGTAGTAAAGCTTCTCCGCAAATATGAACTGACGGTTACAACAGCAGAGTCCTGCACCGGCGGACTTCTTGCGGGACGTCTGGTGAATGTGCCGGGCGCCTCAGAGGTATTTAGGGAGGGCTTTATCACCTATTCAAACAAGGCAAAGAGAAAGTACCTTGAGGTCAGCAAAAATACTTTGAAAAAGTACGGAGCTGTAAGTCCGCAGACAGCCAGAGAAATGGCAACCGGCGGCGTGTTTGCCACAGACAGCGATGCCTGTGTGGCAGTGACGGGAATTGCAGGACCGGATGGAGGCACAGAGGACAAGCCGGTAGGTCTTGTCTACATTGCGGCTTACATGAAGGATAAAGTGAAAGTAGAAGAGTACCGGTTTAAAGGAAACCGGGCAAAAATCAGAGAGCAGGCAGTGATGAAGGCGCTGGATCTTCTTCGCCGCTCGATTCTGGAGAATTACCGATAAAACGGGAGGAACAGGATATTATGGCATATACATGGAAAAAACAGGCATCTTCAGCCTACGGTCTTTCTCTGACACAGCTGGTGCTGAATACAGTTATGTTTGCAGAGGAGCTTCCAGAACAGTATGAGGGCTGGATGGATTATCAGAGGGAGACGGACAGAAAGCTGATTCTGCTTGTGAAAGGGTTTCTGGAGGGGCAGGACATTCTGGAGGAGGTAAAACATCTGCGCTGTCAGGCGGAGAAGAAAATGAATACGGTAGTTTCCTATACAGATGCTTTTCTGGTGTACGAATACGCATTAAACCGATTGGAGCGCCGTTTCTGCCCGGATATGCCGGCTGTCACTGTGAAAGAGCCGGAGTTTATTTCCCAGCTGACTGCCTATATCTGCGGAGGAGAGGACAGCAATGCTGTCAATCTGCGGATTCAGGAGGTGATTTCCCAGCTTCCCGTGCGCTTTACAAGGCAGAAATATTACAGCATGGTAAAGGATGCCCTTCAGGCTTATGTAGGTGCGTACAGGGATACTCTGGATCAGATGATGTATATGCTTTCCATCGGCAGGATTCAGGAAGAGGATTCTGAGGATGAGGGTCTGCAGATGCTGAACAGAATGCTGAAGGATTTGCAGGAGCTTTCTTTTAAAACCATGGATGCTGACACCTATCATGGGGCATGTGCAAAAACCCAGGAGGCAGGTGCCATGCTTCGCGCCCTGGCAGATTACTGTCAGAGCATAGCGGAGATTTTAAACAGCCTGTATGTGATTTGCCTGACAAGAGAGGACGCCATGCGGGATGTGGCAGAGGAGAAACAGGCATTCGGGATTCTGGCAGAATTCGTCAGAATCTGTGAAGGACGAGAGCAGCAGACTCCGGAGGACTGGGAGGAACAGCTGAGCGATCTGGAAGAAATGCTGGAGCAGGTGGAAGGACTTCAGGAAGAGTATTATGACCGTTATCTCCGGCTGGAGCAGCCGCCTTTTGCTGAAACAGACGAGAGTGATGAGGCAAAACGGAGCAGATGGGTGGATATGCTTCTGGCAGGAAGCGCTTTTGTAATGCCGGAGAAGCAGGCGGAACAGAGAATTGTGAAGGAAGAGGATATTGAGGAGGTTATAAAGGCGTACATAGCTGATATGGATCCGGTTCTGACTTCGGTACAGAAGCCGGCAGCACGGGCTATTATGGCAACCAGCCTCTCGATTCTTCCGGTATTCTTCAATTCCATCGAGGAGATTCACAGCTATATTGAAAACAGCCTTGGCAGCTGTACAGATTCTTTTGAAAAGGAAACCTGTATGGAACTGCTGCAGCAAATTATGGAGAGTTAATCTATGCGCTGGTATAGCCATCTGTATGTTGGTGAGAAAGCCGGAAAAAGGCGGTTTTCCATTATCCGGGGAATCCGGGAGGGAAAACTGCAGCCGGAGGTTTATGTGATTACACCGCCGCAGAACGGGAATAATATTCTTGATATTTATCCTGCGTCCATGCTTCTTCTTCCGCCTTACCGGGAGGAGGATATGGAGATTCTGGGAATCGCAGTTACCTACTGGGAAGCCCTGGAGGTTGTGCGGCAGATGGTTGAGGACATGTACCGCTGCTGCGGGGAAAGGCTGAATCTGCAGGAATTCCTGGAGCGCAGTGCGGACGGAGACGAAAATAGAAACAGTTGGGAATGATTGCATGTTGGGGTTTTTTTTAGGAATCTTAAAATGGCTGGGAATTTTGCTTCTTGTGATCCTGGGACTGGTTCTGGCTGTCCTTCTGGCTGTTCTCTTCGTTCCCATCCGCTATGAGGCAGAGGGAAGCTTCAAAGGAGAGCCGGCGGCAAAGGGAAGGGTCAGCTGGCTATGGCGTCTTTTTTCCTGTCAGGTGGTTTATGACGGAGAGGCAGAGGTGTCTCTGCGGATTTTCGGAGTGAAGACAGGCAGAAAAAAAGAGGCAGCAGACGGGGCGGAGGAAGCAGAGATTCCGGAGCCGGTGGTGACAGCAAGGGAGAAGCACCCGGAGAAAGAAGAGCCGGCAGGCGGCAATAAGCCGGCGGAAGAAGCGCCGGTAAGCGGCAGTCAGCCGGGGGAAGAATGCCCGGCACCGGAAATGCCGGAGACCTGTGAGAGAACTTCGGCGGAGAAGCTTGAGTCAGATGCGGCAAAGGCAGCGCCGGAACAGCCCGGGGCAGAGACGGAAACCGGAAAGAAGAGGCAGAAGAAAAAGCGCATCCGCCAGAATCCGTTTCAAAAAATAAAAGTTACATTTCAGAGAATCTGTGGTAAACTGAAGACAGCAGAAGAGAAGTGGCAGAAGCTCAGGGATTTTCTGGAAAAGGAAGAAAATAAAAACACCTTCCGTCTTCTGAAAAGACAGGTGATCCGCCTTTTCAGGCATATTCTTCCGGGAAAGGTTTCCGGAAAAGTGCGGTTTGGATTTGAGGATCCCTATACCACAGGAAGAATTCTCACTTACATCAGCCCGTTTTACGGATGGTACGGGAGAAAGATTCAGGTGATTCCTGTATTTGACGAACAGGTTCTGGAAGGAGAGATTTCCCTGAAGGGCCGAATCCGGATTGCCACCCTGCTTTTTATTGGATTTCAGGTGTGGCGGGATAAAAATTTCAGAACACTGCTGAAGCGGTGGAAGGCAGCATAATAAGGAGGCAGTAGTATGGCAGACAATCATTTTGCGGCAACGGTAGAATCCCTGTTTCGGGGAATGGATCAGTTTGTTACAACGAAAACCGTAGTGGGAGAGGCAGTAAAGATTGATGATGCAATTATTCTTCCGCTGGTAGATGTAACCTGCGGTATGGCGGCAGGATCTTTTGCAGACAATGCCAAGCAGAACGGCGGCGGCGGTATGAGCGCAAAAATGAGTCCAAGTGCTGTGCTGGTTATTCAGAACGGCGTTACCAGACTGGTCAACATTAAGCAGCAGGACGCAGTGACAAAGGTACTGGATATGGTTCCTGATCTTGTGAATAAGTTTACGGGAAAGAAAAAAGAAGAGATTTCTCCGGAGGTAATGGAGGCGGCAGAGGAAATGGCTGCCGGTGACGGAGAAAAGTAAATTCCTGATGGAAGAATCCCTGAAAAGGGGAGAAAAGAGCACATACAGAGAAGAAGCGCATCTATCTGGGACAGCGGCATAGAATGAAATATACCTGGTTTTGAGGAGTGAGCCTGTGAAACGAGTATTCGGACTTATGCTGTTTTGTTTCGGAATGGGGATGACGCTTCTTTTGTTTATTCCGGAGACCCTGACTACTCTGATATTTATTATCGGGTGCCTGGCTCTGGGGTATCACCTGTTTTGCTGTTAGCAGAAAAAAGCCCATAAACGCAAAGAAACGCGTCGAATAGACGCGTTTTCTGCAATGTTCATTATTATGCTCTCTCAACTAAGCCGGAACGTAAGCAAGAAGTACATACATACATCTTTTTAGCGCCGCCGTTAACCTTAACCTTAACAGATTTAACGTTTGCTTTCCAGATCGCATTGGATCTTCTATGAGAGTGGCTCACATTGTTACCGAAGTGAGCAGCCTTTTCACAGATTGCACATTTAGCCATGATTGCACCTCCTTAACCGGTACTTGATTTCCCAGCGGGAAACCACAACAAATGTATGATACCAGATACTTATGGATTTTGCAAGCAGAATTTGTGAATTTCTTAAAAATAACCTGTCTGAATGTATTTGGAAAAGGAAACGGGGGAAGATTTCCGGACATTGTTGACGGATCTGGAAAAAAACTGGTAAAATGAAACCGGAGAATCAGAGACAGAGAAAACCATATAGAAAAGGAGGAAAAGTAGGAATACGAAAAATATGAATTTGAAAAAAACAGAAAGAAACAGATGGATGTCTTTGATATTGATGTTTGCTTTGACAATATGTCTGGCATCCGGATTTTCTTTTCCGTCTGCGGCAGTTGATTCGGAGATTGTGATTCTCCATACAAATGATGTTCACTGCAGCGTAGATGAGAATATTGGATACGGAGGTCTTGCTTTATATAAAAAGCAGATGCTCCGGGAGACGCCCTATGTAGTCCTGGTGGATGCCGGAGATGCTGTTCAGGGAGGAACCCTGGGAACTCTTTCAGAAGGGGCTGATGTGATTTCTGTTATGAATCAGGCAGGTTATGATTTTGCAATACCGGGCAATCACGAATTTGATTATGGAATGCCCCGTTTTCTGGAGCTGGCCGACAGTCTGGACTGTGAGTACTATGCCTGCAATTTTATGGATCTCAGAACAGGACAGACCGTTTTGGCTCCTTATAAAATTATGGAATTCGGCGATACAAAGGTAGCCTTTGTGGGAGCTGCCACACCGGAAAGTTTTACCAAATCAACGCCGGTTTATTTCCAGGATAACGCCGGAAATTATCTTTATGGCTTCTGTGAGGATGAAACAGGAGAGGCACTGTACCGCCAGATTCAGAGCGCAGTAGACTCAGCACGGGCAGAGGGCGCAGAGTATGTCATTCTGGCAGCGCATTTAGGAGGAATTATGTGACGGAGCGGTGGAACAGCCAGCAGGTGCTTGCTGCCACAGAAGGAATTGACGCCTGCATCGACGGCCATTCCCATGAAGCCTATGTAAAATATGTAAAAAATAAAAACGGACAGGATGTGCTTGTTTCACAGGCAGGAACAAAGCTGGAAAGCTTTGGAAAAATGGTAATTGCTCCAGATGGAACCATTACAGCGGAATTGATTACGGAAGTGCCTGCAGAGCAGACGGAAACGCTGTATACGGTTCAAAAAGGCGATTCCCTCAGCAGGATTGCCAAACGGGAGCTGGGAGATTATTCTGCCTGGAGAGAGATTTACGAAGCAAACAGAGACAGAATTTCCAATCCGAACCGGCTGTATCCGGGCATGACTCTGTCACTTCCGGGAGGAATGGTTACGGGAAGAAACGGCCGTCCGTCGGATCGGGAGATGGATCGGTTCCTCAGAGGAATTCAGTCGCAGTTTGAAGAGTCCTTAAAGACAGTTATTGGCCGTTCAGAGGTGCATCTGACTGTAATGGATCCGGCTGCAGGCATTCGGGCAGTGCGGAATGGAGAAACCAATATGGGAGATCTGACAGCAGATGCCTACCGGTTTGTTCTGGGAGCAGATATCGGATTTTCTAACGGCGGAGGAATCCGCGCGGATATTGTTCCCGGAGATATTACCTACAACGACACATTGTCTGTATTCCCCTTTGGAAATATGGGCTGTGTTGTCCGGGCAACAGGACAGCAGATTCTGGATGCTATGGAAATGTCCGTCTGTGATTATCCCCAGGAAAGCGGCAGCTTTATGCAGGTTTCCGGATTGACCTATACGATTGATGCGTCGGTTCCTTCATCTGTTGAAACGGACGACAAGGGCAATTTTCTCCGCGTCAGCGGTCCGCGTCGTGTCAGCGAGGTAATGGTGGGAGGAGCTCCTTTGAAGCCGGAGGAATCCTACACCCTGGCATCTCACAATTACATGCTGAAATCAGCGGGATCCGGAATGACTATGTTCCAGGGCTGCGAGCTTCTGCGGGATGAGGTGATTTCTGATGTGGATCTTCTGTCTGCGTATATTCAGGATAACCTGGGCGGAAGCGTAGGGGAGGAGTATTCCAATCCGGCCGGACAGGGACGAATCACCATAAAATAGGGGCAGATCAGCTGAGGTAAAGTCAGAATAGACACCAGTGCTGTCATGTGATATACTAAAATAGGTTCGTAGAAGCGAGCCGGAAATGTGCCGAGACATATTCTCTATTATTTTCATGTGTTTTGGCTTTTATAAATAGAGATGGAGGGGTTCATATGAAAGGACGCATCAACAACAAGCTTGGTGAAATCCAGATCAGTTCCGATGTGATTGCCATGTATGCAGGAATGACGGCAGTAGAGTGCTTTGGCATTGTAGGTATGGCGGCAGTCAGCATGAAGGACGGGCTGGTAAAACTGCTGAAACGAGAGAGTCTTGCCCACGGAATCAATGTGGAGGTAGAGGACAATCGGCTTACTATAGATTTTCATGTCATTGTGGCCTATGGTGTCAGCATCTGTGCTGTTTCAGACAACCTGATGGCTACTGTAAAATACAAAGTAGAAGAATTCACCGGCATGAGCGTTGAGAAGATCAATGTTTTTGTAGAAGGTGTACGAGTGATTGATTAAGGAGGACCTACCGGTGAGTTTACAGGTGATTGATGCCGGATTGATGCAGAAAGCATTTCTGGCAGGAGCCAAAGGATTAGAGGCAAAAAAAGAGTGGATTAATGAACTGAATGTATTTCCTGTTCCGGATGGAGATACAGGAACCAATATGACCATGACGATTATGGCTGCAGCCAAGGAAGTTGCTTCCATGGAGGAGCCGACCATTGACGGTCTGGCAAAGGCGATTTCTTCCGGTTCTCTGCGGGGAGCAAGAGGAAACTCCGGCGTAATCCTTTCCCAGCTTTTCCGCGGATTTTCCAAGGAAATCAAGGGGCATGAGACGATTGATGTGGATGTTTTAGCCGCTTCCTTTAACCGGGCGGCAGAAACTGCCTACAAGGCAGTTATGAAGCCCAAGGAGGGTACGATTCTGACCGTTGCCCGGGGCATGGCAGACAAGGCCCTTGAGGTGGCAGATCAGACGGAGGATATTCTGGTATTTGCAGAAAAGGTGATCGAGCACGGAGATTATGTGCTCAGCCAGACCCCGGAGATGCTTCCTGTGCTGAAGCAGGCAGGCGTGGTTGATTCCGGCGGCCAGGGTCTGATGCAGGTCTTAAAGGGCGTTTTAGACGGCTTAAAGGGCAAAGAAGTGGATATGACGGTTCCGGGGGCAGGAGCTGCAGTTTCCGCCGGAGCAGCAGCCGGCGCTTCCGAGATTGACACAGCTGACATTAAGTTCGGATACTGCACCGAGTTTATTATCAATGTGGAAAAGAAATACGATGAGGCGGAGGAACAGCATTTCAAGGCCTATCTGGAGTCCATCGGCGATTCTATTGTAGTAGTGTCTGATGATGATGTGGTGAAGGTTCACGTTCACACCAATGATCCCGGTCTTGCCATTCAGAAGGCTCTGACCTATGGTTCTCTTTCCCGGATGAAGATTGACAATATGCGTGAGGAGCATCAGGAACGTCTGATTCAGAATGCAGAGCAGGAGGCTCTCCGTCAGAAGGAAAAAGAGCAGGAGGAGCAGGAAAAGCAGGAGCCGCGCAAGGCCAACGGCTTTATTGCTGTGTCTGTAGGTGAGGGTCTTGGCGAGATTTTCCGCGGAATCGGTGCAGACTATCTGATTGAAGGCGGTCAGACCATGAACCCCAGCACAGAGGATATGCTGAATGCCATTGATCATGTGAATGCAGATACGGTTTACATTCTGCCGAACAACAAGAACATTATTCTTGCAGCAGAGCAGGCCAAATATCTGGTGGAGGACAAGGAGATTGTGGTTGTTCCGTCCAAAACCGTTCCCCAGGGAATTGCAGCCATGATTAATTTTATCCCGGATCACTCCAAAGAGGAAAATCTGGAGTCCATGACTGAGGAGATGAGCCGGATTAAAACAGGACAGGTGACTTATGCAGTCCGCAATACAGTGATTGACGATAAGGAGATTCACGAGGGTGATATTATGGGTATCGGCGATCACGGTATTCTTGCAGTGAGCCAGAGTATTGAGAAAACAGTAATCGAGACTCTTGCAGCCATGATTGACGAGGACTGTGAGCTGGTAAGCATCTATTACGGAAGCGATGTGGAAGAAGCGGACGCCGAGGCTGTTCTGGAAAAGGCTCAGGAAACATGGCCCCAGCTGGAGTTTGAGCTGCAAAGCGGCGGACAGCCGATTTACTACTATCTGCTGTCTGCAGAGTAAGCGCCTATGAACCAGGAACCAGTTACAAGCTTAAAGGGAATCGGAGAAAAGACGGCGGGACTCTTTGCGCGCCTGGGAGTTCATACTGTGGAGGATCTGCTCCACGATTATCCCAGGGCCTATGATGCCTACGAGGAGCCGGTGCCTGTGGGAAGGCTTCAGGAAAATACCACGGCGGCGGTTGCGGGGCAGCTGTTAAAGACAGCCTCTGTGCGCCGGTTCAAAAACGTACAGGTAATTGTTGTTACAATAAAAGATATGACGGGCAGCCTGCAGCTGACCTGGTATAACATGCCCTATCTGCGGAATACTCTGCAGATGGGGCAGTTTCTGGTATTCCGGGGAAGAGTTGTAAAAAAGGGCGGCCGTCTGACTATGGAGCAGCCGGAGATATTTACGCCGGAGGCCTATGAGGCAGTCAGGGATTCCATGCAGCCCATTTACGGACAGACAAAGGGACTGGGAAACAAGGCCATTGTCCGGGCTGTGGCCCAGGCCCTGGAGCAAAGGCAGATGGAAAGAGAATACCTGCCTTCTTCTCTCCGGGAAAAATATGAGCTGGCAGAATACAATTATGCAATTGAGCATATTCATTTTCCTTCCAGTCGTCAGGAGCTTCTTTTTGCAAGGAAACGTCTTGTATTTGATGAATTTTTCTTCTTTCTTCTGGCAGTGCGGAGACTGAAGGAAAAGCGTCAGGACTGCAGAAGCTCTTTTGTCATGAGCCATGCTCCCCAGGTGGACCGGCTGAGAGAAGCTCTGCCCTACAGCCTGACAGAAGCCCAGAATCAGGTTTTAAAGGAGGTCAGCCGGGATCTGGAAAGCGGCCTTGTGATGAACCGCCTGATTCAGGGGGATGTAGGCTCCGGAAAAACCATTATTGCAGTGCTGGCTCTGCTCCAGACGGCCTGCAACGGCTTTCAGGGCGCTTTGATGGCGCCTACGGAGGTTTTGGCAAAACAGCATTTTGAATCCATTACCGGGCTTTTTAAGACATATGGCATTGAAAAAACAGCGGTCCTTGTGACCGGCTCCATGACTGCAAAGGAAAAGCGGCTGGCCTATGAAAAAATTGCCTCCCATGAGGCGGATATTATCGTGGGAACCCATGCGCTGATCCAGGAAAAGGTTCATTATCACAAGCTGGGCCTGGTGATTACAGATGAGCAGCACCGGTTCGGAGTCGGACAGAGGGAGGCGCTGGGAAGCAAGGGGCAGGAGAATGGTTCTCTTCCCCATGTGCTGGTTATGAGCGCGACGCCGATTCCGCGGACTCTGGCTATTATTCTCTATGGAGATCTGGATATTTCCGTGATTGATCAGATGCCGGCCAACCGTCTGCCCATTAAAAACTGTGTGGTGGATACCGGATACCGGGAGAGGGCCTATCAGTTTATTGCAAAAGAGGTGGCGGCAGGACGGCAGGCCTATGTGATCTGTCCCATGGTGGAGGAAAGCGAAATGATTGAGGCAGAGAATGTGCTGGACTACACCAGGCTTCTGCGCCAGAAGCTGCCGGAAACCATTACCGTGGAATATCTTCACGGCAAGATGAAGGGAAAAGAAAAAAATCAGATTATGGAGCGGTTTGCTGCCGGGGAAATCCAGGTGCTGGTGTCCACAACGGTAGTGGAGGTCGGCGTCAATGTTCCCAACGCTACCGTAATGATGATTGAAAATGCCGAGCGCTTCGGTCTGGCCCAGCTTCATCAGCTGAGGGGCCGGGTCGGACGGGGAAGCCACCAGTCCTACTGCATTATGGTCAACTGCTCGGATCAGGAGGGAACCCAGGAACGGCTGGATATATTAAACCGATCCAACGATGGATTTTATATTGCGTCTGAGGATCTGAAGCTGCGGGGACCGGGAGACTTTTTCGGCATCCGGCAGAGCGGAGATATGGAATTCAAGCTGGCAGATATTTATACAGATGCCGGACTCTTAAAAACGGTTTCTGAGGAAGTAAACCGGCTTCTGGACGAGAATCCCGCCCTGGAGGGAGAGGAGTATGCTGCCTTGAAGGAGCGGATGGAAGCCAGTCTTTCCCAGAACTATGAGAGACTGAATCTGTAGCCGGGAAGAATTGACCGGAAGCGGGATGACAGAAGCGGAAATGTCAGATAAAATTTTTTCAAAAAAACAGTTGACAAACAGCAGACAGCGGCGTATGATAAGACCAATACAAAAAACCGATGAGAAAGAGGAGTAGGCTTAATACCGAAAATCACAGAGAGCTGCAGGCGGTGGGATTGCAGTATGGACGGATTTGCTGAATGGACTTTCGAGGGCAGCTTTGAAGCCGGAACCGGAGCCGTATTTCCAGATGGATATTTCAGTCAGGAAGGAGTTGCGGGGAGGGACAGTAGGAGCTGACGGAGACCACAACCGTTATCTGGTGGCGTATATGTTTGTATACGGAGTAAGTGGGCAAAGGCCAATTTGAGTGGTACCGCGGATTTGTTAATTCGTCTCAGATACAGGAAACTGTATCTGGGACTTTTTTATTTCATAGGAAATTGCGTCCTATGAAATAAAAACGCTCCGCGGGGATCGATTCTTTGTTCCATCCCTATACCTGCATGAATCTGTTTCATTTCCCTTCGCTGACGGCAAAGCTGCAGCGGAGACAAAACAAGAAGAGTTCAGGAGGAAAAAAAGATGAGAAAACATGTTATGGCAGTAATGATGGCAGCAGCAGCGGCAATGGTAATGGCAGGATGTTCCGGAAAGACTTCAGAAGCCTCAAAGGGCGCTGAGACAGCAAAAACAGAGGCAGCCGGTACAGAAGAGGCGGGTACAGACGCGAAGGCAGATTCCTATACCATTGGCATCGGACAGTTTGCAGAGCATGGCTCTTTAGACAACTGCCGCATCGGCTTTTTACAGGGACTGGAACAAGAAGGTTTTAAGGAAGGGGAAAACCTGACGGTGCTTTATGAAAATGCCCAGACAGACGGCGGAACCTCCAGCCAGATTATGGATAATTTCCTGGCTAAGAAGGTGGATTTGATTTGTGCCATAGCAACTCCCATTGCGCAGAGTGCATACAGCGCAGCAAAGGATACGGGAGTGCCGGTTATTTATACAGCAGTTACGGATCCGGTTCTTGCAGAGCTGGCAGCAGAAGATAAAACTCCGGTGGGAAATATTACCGGTACCAGCGATAAGCTTCCGGTGGAGAATCAGCTGGAAATGATTCGCACCATGCTTCCTGATGCAAAAACCATCGGAATCATGTACAGTACCAGCGAGGTAAATTCCATTTCCGCGATTGAGGAATACAAGGCAGCGGCTCCGGAGTATGGATTTGAGATTGTGGAAAGCGGCGTTTCCTCTCCGGCAGATATTCCGCTGGCAGCAGATTCTCTCCTGGAAAAGGTAGACTGCATGACCAACCTGACAGACAATACAGTGGTAAGCTCTCTGCCTCTGATTCTTGATAAGGCGGGAAAGAAGGGAATTCCCGTATTTGGAAGTGAGGTTGAGCAGGTAAAAATCGGATGTCTGGCAGCTATGGGACTGGATTACATCAGCCTGGGTGAGCAGACCGGACGGATGGCGGCTCAGGTGCTGCGGGGAGAGAAGAAGGCAGAGGAAATGAAGTTTGAGGTAATCGAACAGGCGGCTTTCTACGGAAACAGCGCTGTTGCAGAAAACCTGGGAATCACCATTCCGGAAGAGTTATCCGGCTCTGCAGCAGAGATGTTTGATCAGATTGCAGCAGAATAACTGCAGGCGGTTTGTTTTTAGAAAAACAGCAGGCGGCGGAAAATAAAATGTTAGGGAGAAATGCTTCATGTCTATTGTAATCGGCGTTATTGAGGAAGGTCTGATTTATGCCATTATGGCTCTGGGCCTGTATATTACTTATAAAATTCTTGATTTTCCGGATCTGTCCGTAGACGGAACCTTTCCCATGGGAGCGGCAGTGACAGCCATGGTGATTATAAAGGGCGTACATCCGGCGGCAGCCCTGTTTATAAGCTTTTTTGCGGGAATGGCGGCAGGGTGCATTACCGGTCTGATTCATGTGAAGCTGAAGGTGCGGGATCTGCTGTCCGGAATTATTGTAATGACGGCTCTCTACTCAGTCAATCTGAGGATTGCAGGCAAATCCAATCTGCCGATTTTCAGTAAGGAGACGATTTTTGACAACAGTTTTTTGAACACGGCAGTACCGGAAGCTTTAAAGCCCTGGACTGTCAGTATCCTTCTTCTGGTGATTGTGGGAATCTGCAAGGTGCTTCTGGATCTGTTTTTAAAGACAAGAGCCGGATATCTTCTGCGGGCGGCAGGAGACAATGAGGTTTTGGTTACCTCCCTGGCAAAAAATAAGGGAACCGTCAAAATCATCGGTCTGGCTCTGGCCAACGGCTTTGTGGCACTGTCCGGCAGTGTGTACTGTCAGCAGAAGGGATTTTTTGAAATCAGCACAGGAACGGGAACCATGGTGATTGGTCTTGCCAGCGTGATTATCGGAACAAAGCTTCTGAAACGGTTTGGTGCAGTGAAGGCCACCACCGCTGTGATTTTCGGCTCCATTGTTTACAAGGGCTGCGTATCTGCGGCCATTGCCCTGGGCATGGCTGCTTCGGATTTAAAGCTGATTACAGCGGTTCTGTTTCTGGTTATTCTGGTTGCCAGCAATCAGAAGGAGAGGAGAAAGATCCATGCTTGAGTTAAATCATATTCAAAAATATTACAATACAGGTACTGTCAATGAAATGTGTCTGTTTGATGATTTTTCCCTGACAATCAATGACGGAGAATTTGTGTCTGTAGTAGGCTCCAACGGTTCCGGAAAAACCTCACTTCTGAACCTGATCTGCGGAAGCATTCCCCTGGATGCCGGTTCCATTCGTATTGGAGGTAAGGATATTACTCATATGCCGGAATACAGGCGTCAGAGACGGATTGGACGGGTTTATCAGAATCCGGCCATGGGAACCTGCCCGTCCATGACCATTCTGGAAAATATGGCGCTGGCAGACAACAAGGGAAAGCCCTTTAACCTGCTTCCGGGAACCAACCGGCAGAGAATTGATTTTTACCGGGAACAGCTTAAAAGCCTGGGCCTGGGTCTGGAGGATAAGCTTCATGTAAAGGTGGGCGTGCTTTCCGGCGGACAGAGGCAGGCCATGGCGCTTCTGATGTCTACCATGACGCCGATTGAGTTTCTGATTCTGGATGAGCACACGGCAGCTCTGGATCCCAAGACGGCAGAGATTATTATGGAGCTGACGGATCAGGTGGTAAAGGAAAAGCATCTGACCACCATCATGGTAACGCACAACCTTCGCTATGCAGTGGAATACGGAAGCCGCCTGATTATGATGCATCAGGGAGAAGCAATTATGGATAAGGGCGGAGAGGAGAAAAAAGTTCTGCGGATTGAGGAAATTCTGGATAAATTCAATGAAATCAGCGTAGAATGCGGCAATTAGTGAAAATTTAGAATAGTTTTATACTCTTTATGCACTTCTTATGGTATACTTATTAAGTGAGGCAGTTTTCTCGCTGAGGGGTCTGCCTGAAAGGGGTGCATTTTTTATGAAATTAAAAACACGCCTCGCCATTGCATTTCTCACCTTCAGCCTGCTTCCCATTGTGTTTGTAGGCATGGTGATTTCCATGGGACAGTTGTTTGTGCTTCACCAGTTTAACCGGTTTGGTCCGGAGGTCCGGGCCGTGATGATTCAGATGCTGGTTACCGGTGTGATGATTCTGATTTTTGTATGCGCAGCGCTGACACTCTGGGTATACCGTTCGGTTCTGAGGCCTTTAAGCAAGCTGCAGGAGGCCACCAGAAAGATCCGGGACGGCAATCTGGACTTTACCCTGGAGGTAGAAGAGGATGACGAGATAGGAGAGCTTTGTCAGGATTTTGAGGAGATGCGCATCCGTCTGAAAGAGAATGCGGAGGAGAAAATTCAGTACGATATAGAAAACAAGGAGCTGATCAGCAACATCTCCCACGATTTAAAGACACCGATTACAGCGATCAAGGGATATGTGGAGGGAATCATGGACGGTGTGGCCTCCTCTCCGGAAAAGCTGGACAAGTATATCCGGACCATCTACAACAAGGCCAATGACATGGATCGGCTGATTGACGAGCTGACCTTTTACTCTAAGATTGATACCAACAAGATTCCCTACGAATTCAATAAAATCAACGTCAACAGCTACTTCGGAGACTGTGTGGAGGAAGTGGGACTGGATATGGATTCCAGGAACATTGAGCTGGGGTATTTTAACTATGTCAGCGATGATGTGGTGGTGATTGCCGATGCGGAGCAGATGAAGCGGGTGATCAACAACATTATCAGCAATTCCGTAAAATACATGGACAAGCCCAAGGGGATTATCAATATCCGGATCAAGGATGTGGGAGATTTTATCCAGATCGAGATTGAGGATAACGGGCGGGGCATTGCAGCCAAGGATCTGCCTTGTATTTTTGACCGGTTCTACCGCACGGATTCTTCCCGGAATTCGTCGCAGGGAGGAAGCGGAATCGGACTCTCCATTGTCCGCAAAATTGTGGAGGATCACGGAGGCCGGATTTGGGCAACCAGCAAGGAAGGCATGGGCACAGAGATGCATATTGTGCTGAGAAAATATCAGGAGGTATTACAAAGTGAGCAGGATCTTGATCATTGAGGATGAGAGCAGCATTGCAGAGCTGGAAAAAGATTATCTGGAGCTGAGCGGTTTTGAAGTGGCTTTGGAGGAGGAAGGAAACCAGGGGCTGAAGCGGGCTCTGGAAGAGGATTTTGATCTTCTGATCCTGGATCTGATGCTTCCGGGACTGGATGGATTTGAAATCTGCCGGAGATTCCGGGAGGTAAAGAATACCCCTATTATTATGATTTCTGCCAAAAAAGAAGACATTGACAAAATCCGCGGCCTGGGTCTGGGGGCAGATGACTATATGACAAAGCCATTCAGTCCCAGTGAGATGGTAGCCCGTGTAAAGGCTCATCTGGCCCGGTATGAGCGGCTGATTGGCAGCGGAAGCCCGGAAAATGAGATTATTGAAATCCGCGGCCTGAAGATTGACAAGACAGCCAGAAGAGTATGGATCAATGGGGAAGAGAAGAATTTTACCACCAAGGAGTTCGACCTTTTAACCTTCCTGGCCCAGAATCCCAACCATGTTTTTACAAAGGAGGAGCTGTTTTCCAAAATCTGGGATATGGAGTCCATCGGTGATATTGCAACAGTAACGGTGCATATTAAGAAAATCCGGGAAAAAATCGAATTTAATACAGCAAAACCCCAGTATATTGAAACAATCTGGGGAGTGGGATACCGCTTTAAGGTGTAAAACCGCAGGTTTTGCATGGAAATGCAGGATACCGGAAAATACGAAAGCCGCATGATCAGAAGGATTGCTGATGATGCGGCTTTTCTGCCGGTATGGCAGGATTGATACATGGTATCATGTTTCTTATTTTCAAAACAGGAGGCTTATCTTAAGATTACGCAGTAATCCCCGCCGGCAGTTCCGTCCAGAACATAGTAGGCTGCTGCTTCTTCCATATTCACATAAATCTGGACGTTCTTTGCAGTATAGCCTTTCTGTTCCATGTCTTTTTTCACGGCATTCTCCACATCCTCCGGACTTATCTGCAGTCCGCTGCACTGAAAGCACAGAGACAGAGCCGTCTGCTCTGCGGAAGCTGCAGATACGTTTTCTGCCTTTTCTTCCTGCTTTAAGCTTTCTCTTGCCAGAGCCTCTGCTGTCTTAACAGAAGTCTTCTTTCCCTTATATTTTCTTACCATGATGTGTATCTCTCCTTTTTGTCAGTATTTAAAGCGCAGGTATAAATATATCTCATTACGGAGAAAAGATCAACCGGTATCTGAGAAAGGAGCGGTTTAATTCTGCCGGTTGATCAGCAGTTTTTTTGCCAGAGGATAGGAATACAGCGTATTTCCGTCCAGATCGCAGCGGTGCATGTCCACGGCGCTGATGCACTGATTTTCATAAGTTGTATAATAATAAATTCCCCGATCGGTATTGATGCAGGAGGTGTAGCCTGTAATTTCATAGGTTCCGTCATCCAGACGTACACAGCCTCTCTGCTGTTCCACAGAACCGAGAATATGGAAAAACTGGCTGACGCTTTCTTCCTCGCTGTCCCCGGATACAGAATTCAGCTTTACATAGGCGGCCCGGACAAATCTGGAGGCAGAGGATAAATCGCCGGGGAGTCCGATGGCGCCCATGCCCTTGCAGTAGGGGCGAAGCTCTACCTGACCGAAGCGGTTTTCCGGTGTAAAACAGGTCAGATTGATAAATTCTGTTAAATGAGTCATGTGATAGTCAAAGCAGGGGTTATTGGTAAGAACGCCTATCGGGTTTTCGTAAATATTGAAACCGCTTTTTACACATTCCACAGTGATAGAAGCATCTTTGTCAGAAATCATCCAGTGGAGAGGAGAAAGAGGAAGCTGATCTGCAAAGTTTTCCTTCCATAGATTTATCTCCGACAGGAAAAGGCGGACCTCAGACAGATTTTTGCACTGACCAAGGAGCCAGGGAATCAGTTCAAAGGGGGCAATGTTGATTTTCTCCGGATCCTCCGGGAAGTAATGGGCATTGTCCGGGAAATTCAAACCGGCCACAGCCAGTCCCCATTCATTGGCTGCTTCGTAATACAGGGGATAGCCATCCATAACCGTAGCCATGCCGATGATAGCCCCGTGGCTGGAAAGGGTTTTCCCGTTCCGGAAATGAAAGGGGAAGTTCCTTGGGGTGACTGTGACTGTCTCCTGATAAGCGTATTCCAAATCCAGTGTTCTTCCAAAATAGTGATCCTTTGTTCGATAAGTGACTGCTGTACACATAAGCGTTTCCTCCGTTCATCTCTGTCAGAATAAAACCTGATAGAATTATATCATAAAAAGAATAAAAAAACAGAAAAATCCATGGACTCTGTTTGACATTCCCTTTTATTTATGATAGTATTTATTTTCGTATACTATGAGAGGATTCAGGGGATTCACTTGAACCCTCTCAATTTAGTTTTGAGATGGGAAACCTCTGCCCGTGGGCAGAGATAGTTAAAGGAGAAAAAATATAGAATGGAATCAGTGAAATTTGAAGAGTTACAGTTAGATGACCGGATTTTGCGGGCAGTTGCAGATATGGGCTTTGAAGAGGCATCCCCGATTCAGGCAAAGTCCATTCCTGTACAGATGGAGGGCGTGGACATGATTGGTCAGGCCCAGACCGGTACAGGAAAAACAGCGGCCTTTGGAATTCCTCTTTTGCAGAAGATTGATCCGAAAAATAAAAAGCTGCAGGCTGTGGCTCTGTGCCCTACCAGAGAGCTGGCAATCCAGGTTGCAGAGGAGATTCGCAGTCTGGCAAAGTATATGCACGGAATCAAGGTTCTTCCGATTTACGGGGGACAGGATATTGTACGGCAGATTAAGGGACTGAAGGACGGTACCCAGATTATTATCGGAACTCCGGGACGTGTGATGGATCATATGCGCCGGAAGACGGTAAAGTTTGACCAGGTACATACGGTGATTATGGATGAGGCAGATGAGATGCTGAACATGGGCTTTCTGGAAGACATGGAAACTATTTTAAGCCAGCTTCCGACGGAGCGCCAGACCATCATGTTTTCTGCAACCATGCCGCCGGAGATCCAGAAGATAGCGGAAAGCTTCCAGAAGGATCCGCAGGTGATCCGGGTGGTGAAAAAAGAGCTGACTGTGCCGAAGGTGACTCAGTATTATTATGAAGTAAAGCCCAGAACCAAGGTAGAGGTTATGTGCCGTCTTCTGGATCTGTATGCGCCCAAGCTGTCTGTTGCTTTCTGCAATACGAAAAAGCAGGTGGATGAGCTGGTGGATGAGCTTCAGGGACGGGGCTATTTTGCAGAAGGCCTCCACGGAGATCTGAAGCAGATCCAGAGGGATCGGGTTATGAACAGCTTCCGCAACGGACGCACAGAGATTCTGGTGGCTACGGATGTGGCTGCCCGTGGAATTGACGTAGATGATGTTGAGGCAGTGTTTAACTACGATATTCCACAGGATGACGAGTATTATGTACACCGGATTGGACGAACCGGCCGGGCAGGACGCACCGGAATCGCCTTCAGCTTTGTTGTAGGGCGGGAGGTATATAAGCTGCGGGATATTCAGCGTTACTGCAAAACCAAGATTATTCCTCAGGCAGTGCCGTCTCTGGATGATATTACAGAGATTAAGGCGGAGAAGATTCTGGAACAGGCAGGCTGCGTGATGAATGAGATGGATTTAAGCCCGGTTGTGCACATTCTGGAAAAGAAGCTGCTGGAGGAGGACTACACCTCTCTGGAGCTGGCGGCAGCGCTTTTACGGATGCACATGGGCGAAAGCAATGAGGATATTATTATTGACAGCCGGCCGGCCCGTTCCCTGGATGATCTGGATTCCTGGGGCGGTAAGGAGAGAGGACGACGGGACGGACGTTATGGCCGCGGCCGTGACGGAAGAGGCGACCGGAGCCAGAGAGGCGGCCGGGGAGGCCGGGGCCGCAGCCAGGACAATGGAATGGCAAGGCTTTTCCTCAATGTAGGACGGGATCAGAATATTAAGCCGGGAGATGTGCTGGGAGCCATTGCCGGAGAATCCGGTATTTCCGGACGGATGATCGGAAGCATTGATATGTACGATAAATATACCTTTGTAGAGGTTCCGGAGGACTGCGCCGGAGAAGTTCTGGAATGTATGAAGCGTGTGAAAATCCGTGGAAAAAATGTGCGGATGGAGCTGGCAAACGAGAAATAAAAACACCTGTTGTGGATTTTTTTATGAACCTGCGTTATAATAACGGCAGGTTCATTTTTTTCATGGGAAATTATTTTCTATGAAGCAAGTTCTATGAAGTAAGCGGTTTTCCTTCTTATTACAGGAACGCAAAGAAAAAACGCAGGAGGTATTTCTATGATTATTCAAAGCACCAGAGTCTGGATCTGCGGGCAGTTTATGCCTGCCCAGCTGGAGGTACAGGGGGAAAAAATTACGGGAGTTCACGGGTATCAGTCACATCCGGCAGATGCAGATTACGGCAGCAGACGGATTCTGCCTGGATTTATTGATGTTCATACACATGGGGCTTATGGATTTGATACGAATGATGCAGAGCCGGAGGGACTTCGTGACTGGATGGCGCGGATTCCGGAGGAGGGAGTTACCTCGATTCTTCCTACTACCGTAACTCAGATGCCGGATGTTCTGACAAAGGCAGTTGCCAATGTAGCAAAGGTTGCAGAAGAAGGCTATGAGGGAGCCGAGATTCTTGGTATTCATTTTGAGGGACCGTATCTTGATATGGATTACAAGGGAGCTCAGCCGCCGGAAGCAATCGCCGTTCCTACCGTGGAACAGTTTTCCATGTATCAGGAGGCGGCAAAGGGCATGATCCGGTATATTACCCTGGCTCCGGAGCATGATCCGGACTTTGCTCTGACCAAATACTGTCATGATACCGGAGTGGTTGTCAGCATGGGCCATTCTTCCGCAACATACGAGGAGGCTTTGCTGGGAATCGCCAACGGCGCTACTTCCATGACTCATGTATACAATGGAATGACACCCTACCATCACAGAAAGCCGGGACTGGTGGGAACAGCTATGCGGGTGCGTGACATTTACGGTGAGATTATCGGAGACGGACAGCACAGCCATCTGGCAGCCCTGAATAATTATATGACGGCAAAGGGCCGCGATTACGGAATTCTCGTTACAGACTCTCTTCGGGCAAAACACTGTCCTCCGGGAGGCGATTACGAGCTGGGCGGCCATTCCATAGAGATTCGTGAGAACGGACTGGCTTATCTGAAGGGAACAGAAACCATTGCCGGAAGCACCCTTTATATGAACCGGGGACTGCGGATTATGATTGAGGACGCGCTGATTCCCGTGGATGCGGCAATCAATGCCTGCACCATTAACCCGGCCAGATGCCTGGGCGTAGATGACAGAAAGGGCAAGCTGGTAGCCGGTTACGATGCGGATATTGTGGTTCTGGAGGATGATTATCAGGTGCTTCAGACATACTGCCGCGGAAAGGCAATGCTGTAAGGCAGGGGGAAAAGAGAATGGCAGACAGAATGTATCAATTTGGCTTCATCGGTATGGGCAATATGGGCTATGCCATTTTAAAGGGACTTCTGGGGGTATACAGCCCGGAGAAGATTACCTTTTCCGCGAGAAATCAGGAAAAAATCCAGGATATTGCGGCAAGGACAGATGTAAAGCCTTCTGAAAACAACCGGGCCTGCGCTTCCTCCTGTCAGTATCTGGTGCTGGCAGTGAAGCCGCAGCAGCTGGATGCGGTAATTGAGGAAATCCGTGATGTGGTAGAAGAAAGCCAGATTGTGATTTCCATTGCTCCCGGAATTACCATGGAAAATCTCCGTCAGAGATTTGGAAAGCCCTGCAGGATTGTCCGGGCCATGCCCAATACGCCTGCTCTGGTAGGAGAGGGAATGACCGGGGTTTCCTACAATTCCGGAGAGCTTTCCTGGGAGGAGATCCAGGTGATTCACCAGTTTTTCCAGTCCTTTGGCCGGATGACTGTGGTGGAGGAGAAGCTGATGGATGCAGTTGTCTGCGCCAGCGGAAGCTCCCCTGCTTATGTGTATATGTTTATGGAAGCGCTGGCAGACAGCGTGGTAAAATACGGAATTCCCAGGGCAGCAGCCTACGAGCTGGTGGCTCAGACTGTGCTTGGCAGTGCCAAAATGGTGCTGGAGACCGGCGAACATCCGGGTCTTTTAAAGGATAAGGTCTGCTCTCCGGGAGGAACGACCATTGCCGGAGTGGCTGCTTTAGAGGAAAAGGGTCTGCGCGGAGCAGTATTCCATGCCACAGACGCCTGCTATGAGAAGTGCACAAAGATCAAATAGAAAAAAGCAGAGCGGATGCTTCAGAAAAGAGGATGAAACGATGGAAGAAAAAAACAGAGAGGAACAGAATCAGATTCCGGCGGTGATTCGTCTGGATCGCCAGTTAAAATACACAGGAACAATTTTAAAAATTTATGAAGATACAGTAATCGCCAACGGACACGAGGCGCACTGGGATTTTATTCACCATGACGGGGCAGCTGCTGTAGTTGCCGTAGATGATGAGGGATACCTTCTGATGGTTCGTCAGTACCGCAATGCCCTGAATCGGGAGACGCTGGAGATTCCGGCAGGAAAGCTAGATGCGCCCGGAGAACCGAAAATCGAGTGTGCCTACCGGGAACTGGAGGAGGAGACAGGGTATCGCTGTGACCATCTGGAATACCTGATGAGCATGAATACAACCGTAGCCTTCTGTGACGAATACATTGATATTTTTGTTGCGAGAAATCTGATTCCCTCCAGGCAGAATCTGGATGAGGACGAGGTGATTCATGTAGAGCGCTGGAAGTTAGAGGATCTGCTGGATCTGATTTATACAGGAAAAATGACAGATGCAAAAACGACAGCAGCGATTCTTGCTTATGCCAGAAAATATGGAAAATAAGTCTGCGGTTGTCATAGGCCGGCGTTTTTCTGCGTACATATAGAAAAAAACGGCGGTGAGAGAGACGAAACGCAGATATGCTCTGATTTTCTGGCTGGCAGCCGGATGGCTCCTTGGAGCAGCGGGAGTCAACCGGCTGTTTGTTTCCGGACTGATTAACGGTCAGGCTCTTTACAGGATGGTGACAGACGGATGGATGGGAGCTATGGAAGGGCAGAGGGCTGCTGTCTTTCGGATTGCCGCAGTCCGGACGGCGCAGACAGCGGCAGCTGCAGGAATCTGCAGAAGCAGAATGCACAATCTGGGGATTCCCGTTCTTCTTGTGCTTGCAGGTCTTTCCGGCAGCGCAGCGCTGGTTGTGTTTACCTGGTGCAGAGGACTGGAGGGACTGTGGTGGTTTCTGATATCCGGATTTCCCCATCAGCTGTTTTATCTGGCGGCCTGGGGGCTTTTGATCTACCGCTACGGGTACGGGCTTTCCGCACGCAGAGGGCGGTTCTGGAGCGCGGTAATCAGCCTGACAGCCGGGGGAATGCTGGCGGAAATCCGCCTGAATCCTCTGTTTTTAAGACTGCTGTAACAAACAGTACTTTTCTGCGAAATAAAAACTTTTCCTGTTTTTTTACAACATATTGAAGCCGGAAACAACGGCATTCCATATGTTGTATTTTTTTATGTTAAGCAGCAAAAAACCAGGGGGAAAGTGGGAAAAATGTGTTTGATTTTATGAGAAAATGCGGATATAATGGTACTCACATGAGAAAAATACGGTAATTTTGGACGAAAGAGAGTTTGAGGAAGATTGGAATGACAGAAGAAATAGATGCTTTTATTGACTACCTGCAGCAGGTGAAAAAATCATCGGTCAACACGACCATGTCTTATCGGAGAGATCTGACCCAGTTATGGGAGTATCTGGAGCAGCAGGGGATTGACGAGTCTTCCCGGGTGACAAAGACCAGTCTGAATTCCTATATTTTATATCTGGAGGGACAGGGGAAAGCCTCCACAACCATTTCCCGCGTTGTTGCCTCAATGAAATCTTTTTTTCATTATGAGATGACCCAGGGGAAGATCCGCAAGGATCCGGCGGAGTTTATAAAAACCCCGAAGATCGAGAAGAAGGCGCCGGTATTTCTGACCGTAGAGGAGGTAGACCGTTTTCTCCGGCAGCCCGGCGGAGATTCTCCCAAGGAGATCCGCGACAAAGCCATGCTGGAGCTTTTGTATGCCACAGGTATCCGTGTTTCCGAGCTGGTCGGGCTGACTATGGAGGATGTGAACCTGGGGGTAGGCTTTATTATCTGCCGGGACGGACAGAGGGAGCGGATGATCCCCTTTGGAAAAGCGGCAGGAGAGTCCTTGAAGCATTATCTGGATGCTGCCCGGGGACATCTTCTGAAGGGAAAGGAATCCCCGTGGCTGTTTACCAACTGCAGCGGCAGACCCATGTCGCGCCAGGGCTTCTGGAAGATTGTAAAGTTTTACGGAGAGAAAGCAGGGATTGAGACAGATATTACTCCTCATACTCTGCGTCATTCCTTTGCCGCTCATATGATCAGCGGAGGCGCAGATCTCCAGTCTGTGCAGACCATGCTGGGACATGCGGATCTGGCCACGACTCAGGCTTATATTACTTATCTGCAGAAGGATCCCTTAAGAAAAGCCTATACAGGCGCTCATCCGAGAAAATAATAATTCTGGTGCCGGAACCACGATTGCTGTTTTGATGGAACCGGCCCTTTCTTTTCTTCTTTTTTCGCAGAAAATGTGATATACTGAAACAGAAAATGCCTGTAGAAGGAAGGAATGAAAATACCATGGGAGAAGATCGGGAAAACAGAAAACGAAGCAGAAGACAGCGAAAGAATAAAAACCGCCGGATGACGCTCAGACAGAAGACACTGGCGCTTCTGACACTGGACACCATTCTTTTTATTGCCGTTTTGATTACCGGCGGCATGCTTATGGCCCGCTGGTACCGGGAAAAGAATCGTCCCCGTTTGTCAGAACTGACTGCGCCGGACTGGTATACCCAGGACTTTCTCCAAATCAATCCCTATTCCAGACCCGGAACCAAGCGGAGGGAGATCAATCACATTGTGGTTCATTACGTTGCCAATCCGGGTACCACGGCAGCGCAGAACCGTTCTTATTTCAACAATCTGGCCAATCAGACCGGAGAGAAGGCAACCTCGGCCAGCAGTCATTATATTATCGGAATTGACGGAGAGATTCTTCAGTGTATCCCCTTGGACGAAGTGGCTTACGCCAATTATCCCAGAAATGAGGATACGGTTTCCATCGAGTGCTGCCATCCGGATGCATCGGGAGAATTTTCCCCTGAGACAATAGAATCCTTAAAAAAGCTGACAGGCTGGCTCTGTGCGGAGCTGAATCTGACAGAGAAGGATATTATCCGCCATTATGATGTGGTGGGAAAAAACTGTCCCAAGTATTATGTAGAGCATGAGGATGCCTGGAAATCCCTGAAAAAAGAAATGGGAGAAGCAGTGAAGCAGGCAAAGCAGGAAAAACGGGACAGAGAATAGAAAGGAATCCTGAATTTATGGGAAAAGCATTATACATAGCCGAGAAGCCCAGCGTGGCTCAGGAATTTGCAAATGCGCTGAAGATTTCGGCACGGAGATCAGACGGCTATCTGGAATCGGATACGGCTGTTGTGACCTGGTGTGTAGGACATCTCGTTACGATGAGCTATCCGGAAGCCTATGACCCCAAATATAAGCGGTGGAGTCTGCAGACCCTGCCGTTTTTGCCTAAGGAATTTAAGTATCAGGTGATTGACGGAGTGTCAAAGCAGTTTCAGATTGTCAGCCGCCTGTTAAACCGGAGCGATATTGATACGATTTATATCTGCACGGACTCCGGGCGGGAGGGAGAGTATATTTACCGTCTGGTGGATCAGATGGCAGGCGTCCGGGGAAAGGAGCGCAGACGGGTCTGGATTGACTCCCAGACAGAGGAGGAGATTCTCAGAGGAATCAGAGAGGCCAAAGACTGGAAGGAATACGATAATCTGGCGGCATCTGCGTACCTGCGGGCAAAAGAGGATTATCTGATGGGAATTAATTTTTCCCGTCTTCTTACATTGAAATACGGCCCTGCAATTTCTTCCTATATGAAGACAGACCGGACCGTTTTATCCGTCGGCAGAGTGATGACCTGTGTTCTTGGCATGGTGGTCCGACGGGAAAGGGAAATTCGTGATTTTGTAAAGACACCCTTTTACCGTGTAATCGGCAACTTTGATATGCAGGGCATGAGCTTTGACGGAGAATGGCGGAGTACAGAGGGATCGCGATATTTTCAGTCTCCCCTGCTTTACAAGGAAAACGGATTTCAAAAAAGGGAGGATGCAGAGGCGCTGATTTGCGCTCTGCAGCAGACAGAGCCCCGTACTGCCTGTCTGATTAAGGTGGAAAAAAAGAAGGAGACAAAGAACCCGCCTTTGCTGTACAACCTGGCAGAGCTGCAGAATGACTGCTCCAGGATGTTTAAGATCAGTCCGGATGAAACGCTGAAGGTGGTGCAGGAGCTGTACGAGAAAAAGCTGGTCACTTATCCCCGTACAGATGCCAGGGTGCTTTCTACGGCTGTGGCAAAGGAGATACACAGGAATATCGAGGGACTTCAGCGGTTTGAACCGGTAGGCGGCTTTGCCGGTGAGGTTCTGGCCCGGAAAGCCTTTCAGGGCATTGAAAAAACACGGTATGTCAATGACAAACAGATTACGGATCACTACGCGATTGTTCCTACGGGACAGGGCTTCGGGGCTCTGCGCAGCCTGCATTCTCTGGGGATGAAGGTGTATGAGGTGATTGCCAGAAGGTTTTTAAGTATCTTCTATCCGGCAGCTGTGTACCAGAAATATGCCCTGGAGCTGGAGGCGGACCGGGAGCATTTTTTTGCAAACTTTAAGGTGCTGGCAGAACCGGGATATCTGAAGGTTGCCGCTGTTTCAAAAAACGGAAAGAAACAGGACGAAAACGGAAAAAACGGCAGCAGAGCAGGAGAAAACGGGAAGGAAGGCACAGAGAAGGATGACAGGGAGGATTCCGAGATCAATCAGAAGGATCTGGAAAATCCTGAATTTATAGCCCGTCTGGCAGGACTGAAAAAGGGAATGGAGTTTCCCATAAACCGTCTTCAGGTTAAGGAGGGCGAAACCTCTCCGCCGAAGCGTTATTCTTCCGGCTCCATGATTCTTGCCATGGAAAATGCCGGACAGCTGATTGAGGACGAGGATCTGCGCGCTCAAATAAGGGGAAGCGGAATCGGAACCAGTGCGACCAGGGCAGAGATTCTGAAAAAGCTGGTTCATATCAAATACCTGGCTCTGAATGGAAAAACACAGATCATTACCCCCACCCTTCTTGGGGAACTGGTTTTTGATGTGGTAAACGCATCCATCCGCCAGCTTCTGAATCCGGAGCTTACGGCAAGCTGGGAAAAGGGGCTGACCTATGTGGCGGAAGGAACCATTACGCCGGAGGAATATATGGAGAAGCTGGAGCGGTTTGTAGCAGGCCGGACGTATGGTGTGCTGAAGCTGAACAACCAGTATCAGCTGCGGGAATTTTTTGAGGCAGCAGGGAAAAACTATCCCTAAATGCGTTCCGGGATACAGCCGGGACACAGATAGTAAATGAATATAAAATATCAGGAGGAGTAAAAGAACATGAAGAAATCAGAAATGAAAATCAAGGATCTTTACAGCCTGGAGAATACCATGGCTAAATCTTTGCTGGAGCAGTTTGAGTATCCATGGGAGGCTCTGGCCCACATTGGGGAGTATGTGGAAAAGCTGGGAGCAGCTTTGCCGAAAGATGAGTATATGAATCCGGCAAAGGGAATCTGGATTCATAAAAGCGCCAGGGTTGCGCCTACAGCAGGAATCATCGGACCGGTAATCATCGGACCGGAGGCAGAGGTTCGCCACTGCGCATTTATTCGCGGAAAAGTGATCATCGGAGCCAATGCAGTAGTAGGCAATTCTTCTGAGCTGAAGAACGTGATTCTTTTTGATAATGTTCAGGTTCCTCATTACAATTATGTGGGAGATTCTATCCTGGGCTACAAGGCTCACATGGGAGCCGGCTCCATCACCTCCAATGTAAAATCTGACAAGGCGCTGGTAAAGGTACACGCTGAGGACGGCGATATCGAAACCGGATTAAAGAAATTCGGCGCCATGATTGGCGACGAGGTAGAGGTGGGCTGCGGCTCTGTGCTGAACCCCGGAACAGTTATTGGAAAGAACAGCAATATTTACCCGCTGTCCAGTGTGAGAGGCTGCGTGGATGCCGGCTCCATTTACAAAAAGCAGGGTGAGGTTGCAAAAAAACAGTAAAAGCATAAAAACAGTAAAAGCATAAAAACGGAGGGTGTTGCAAAATACGGTAATTCTACTGGATTTGGTTTTTACTTGCTATGAGTATGCCATATTTGGTGCGAAAAACCTGTTTTGCAATGAAGAAGGAAAGCGGCGATTTCTGCACAAAGAGCAGCCAGGATTTTGCAAAAAAGAAGGAAAGCGGCGATTTCTACACAAAAAGCAGCCAGGATTTTGCAAAAAAGAGAGAAAGCGGCGATTTCTACACAAAAAGCAGCCAGGATTTTGCAAAAAAGAAGAAAAGTGGCGATTACTGCACAAAAAGCAGCCAGGATTTTGCAAAAAAGAAGGAAAGTGGCGATTTCTGCACAAAAAGAAACCAGGATTTTGCAAAAAAGAAGAAAAGCGGCGATTTCTGCAAAAAAAGAAACCAGGATTTTGCAAAAAAGAAGAAAGGCGGCGATTTCTGCACAAAGAGCAGCCGAAATTTTTTTATGTATAGAGCGGGGCCGTTGCAAAATAGATGAGAAATCATCTATGGAGCAATGACTCCCTTTTTTATAGTTTTTTTTGTTGTGCCTGGGATATAATCTGAATAAACTGCATGCCAAAATCCAAAATGGGCGGACAGGAAGCCATCTGTTTGAGGTAAAAAGTGCATAGAAAAATCAGAAAACCGAGAGGTTTTATAAAGTACGGCAAAATCCGGCGTTTTACTATGAAAATAGAGAGGAGGCCGGATTTTTGTTTATAACGAGCGGAAGTGCCGCTCAATCATCCGCTATGGATGATTTTGCGACACTCCCTTTGCAGTTCATTATTTGGTGCCGAAAATACGGTCGCCTGCATCGCCCAGTCCGGGGCATATATAGGCATCATCATTGAGGCAGCGATCCAGATGTCCAATATAAATCTGGATATCAGGATGAGCCTTTCTCAGACGCTCCAGTCCTTCCGGAGCAGCAATGATAGCCATAAACTTGATATGCTTGCCGCCGTGCTGCTTGATAAAATCAACAGCCTCTACAGCAGAGCCGCCGGTAGCGAGCATGGGATCGGTGACAACGATAGTACGCTGGTCAATCGGGGTAGGAAGCTTGCAGTAGTACTCGTGAGGCTCATGAGTCACCTCGTCACGGTAAAGACCAATGTGTCCAACCTTGGCGCTGGGAACAAGGGCAAGGATTCCGTTTACCATACCAAGACCGGCGCGGAGAATCGGAACAATTGCCAGCTTCTTTCCGGCAATCATGGGAGTCATGCAGGTCTCCAGAGGGGTTTCTACTTCCTGATCCTCCAGGGGAAGATCGCGGAGGGCTTCATAGCCCATTAACATGGCAATTTCTTCTACAAGAGAGCGGAATTCGTTGGTACCGGTCCGCTTGTCACGAAGAATTGAAATTTTGTGCTGAATTAAAGGATGATCAAAAATTACTACATTTTCCATAAATAAAATGTCCTTTCGTTTTGTAGGTAACATCGCCTTCTTATCATTTTACCAGATGAAGAGATAAATAGCAAATCTTTCTTCCGGTTTCGGTTATTTATTCTCCGGAGTAAAAATGGCAATCACATAGTCTCCTGCCGCATGAGGAATGGGGATGGAAACATAAATATCGCCTTCATACTCATAGCTGAAGGATTCCGGGAAGCTGCCGTCATAGGGGAAGTCTGCCTTGCTGAACAGATTCGTATAGTAGGTCTTGTTCCGCCCTGCATTGATCTGAACCATGGAGGATTTCAGCTCCGGGGAACTGTTCTGGTAAACGCAGTCTGCAGAAAGTACATAATCTGCCAGAACTGCCGGATCTGTCAGATAGGGGAGATCCAGACTGGAGGCATTGCGGACATCAATGGTATTGGTATAAAATACATTGGAGGGATGGGCGCCTCCGGATACGGTGAGAGTGCCGGTATAGGTCAGAGTAATACGGCTTCTGTCTGCAGCCATTACCTTGCACTGGATATTCAGCGTGTCCTTTGCCTCGTCAATGTCATAGCCGTCGATAATGGAAAGCGCATTCTTTTTGATCAGGTCATTGATATCGGATGCATTGTCCAGGTTTTCTACAACCGGATACTGGATAGAAACCTTTCCGGAGGTGTAGGTGGTCAGGCTTGTCTTCACCTGGTTTTTCGTAACTGCTGATCCGGATCCATTTCCAGCTGCAGTGGTTCCGGAATTGGAGTTGACTGCATTGTCAATTCCCGGCTCTAAGGTGATTCCGGCAGAAGATTCGGTTTCCTTCGGAGAAGATGTGGGAGCCATGGTTTCTGCGGCAGTGGTATGGGTACTGGATAAATCAATCTTTTCATTTTTCTTGCTGCAGCCGGAAATCAGGCAGGCAGCAGTCAGGGCCATCAGGCAGGCGGCAGCAGGACGAAGCATTCTGCGGCTGCTGCGGTATCTTTTCCGGGATTCCGGGGTTTTTCTTTTTATCATAAACGGTCCTCCTTTGTGCTGTATGAAACAATCGTATTTGTACCTATTATAACGGATATTTACAGAAAAATCAGCAGAAAAAGTCTTACGGTAGTTTTAATTTTTCACAAATATCAGAGAAAGAAAACATTCTCCCGTGTCGTACATTATGAAATATCCGCTGGAGAAACCTGAATAAAAGAGCCTGAAAAATCCGAGTTGTCAAAATTTTTTAAATTGCTTGCAAAAATCTTTTATTTGTGTTACAATAAATTCGTTGCAAAAGTATGCCGGCGTGGCGGAATGGCAGACGCATCAGACTCAAAATCTGACGGGGGCGACCTCGTGCCGGTTCGAGTCCGGCTGCCGGCATTCCTTGGCAGGGGCAAAACCCAAAGCACCGTCAAGTTTTCTAGTAGATAGAAGGCTTGACGGTGCTTTTTTTGATTTCATGGGAAAGTGCTTTTTTATCATAGGAAATTTTTATTTAAATAAGGTACTGAGTTTTACGATTATCTGAAAAGGCTGATGGGATTGGAATGTGCTTCTTATAATGTTAATTATAGGCAGTTAAAATCCTGTCTGACGAACCTCCCGATAATTGTATTATTTTGCGCGGAAAATGTCAATACCCATGTCTGTGAAAATTTATTGCAAAAAATGTATAAAATCTGATACATTTTTTTTGTACAAATACAAATTTCTTTTTTCAAACAAATGAGAATCTTATGCGGCCGTATTCTGGCCAATATCAACAATTATTTCATTCTCTTAATTCCTATAATTAACATTATAAGAAGATTTTAGGAAAGAAAGGAATATTTTTTATAAATATTAAAAAATGAACAAGGAAATCATCGATATTCACACCCATATTCTTCCGGAAGCAGACGATGGGGCCAGAGGAATAGGGGAATCCATACAGCTGATTGAACAGGCAGCGGCCCAGGGAATTACGGGCATGATTGCAACCCCCCATTTTTCTAGACATCAAAGCGTATCTTCACTAAAGATGAAACTATCAACCCTTCGGGAGGAAGTCAAAAAGCGGAATCCTGATTTTCAATTATATCTCGGACAGGAAAATTTTTATCATGAGGAACTGACAGAACGGCTGGATCGGGGAGAGGCCCTGACCATGGCGGAAAGTCGATATGTTCTGGTGGAATTTAACCCGGCTGAAAGCTACGGACAGCTGATGCGGGGTGTCCGCAGTCTGACAGAAGCCGGTTATTGGCCGATTCTGGCCCATATGGAACGGTATCTCTGTTTAAGAGAGCACGGTCTGGAGGAAATTTCCTCCCTGGGCTGTTATCTTCAGATGAATTTTGAAAGTCTGCAGGGGCATTGGTATCAGAAGGAAGTGCGCTGGTGCCGCAAACAGGTGGAGGAAGGCAGAATCCAGTTTCTGGGAACGGATCTGCACCGGACGGATTTCCGGCCGCCTGAGATTACAGAAGTGATGAAGTGGCTCACTCATCACGTCAATCCGGAGGATCTGGAAGCAATGGTTCACAGAAACCCGGTTTACATATTAAACAACAAGCGAGTGTAGCGGTTACAGACAGCGTATCCTTCTGACAGGAAAAAAGAGGGAGCGCAGCATGAGCTGGAGCAAAAAGATGCAAGGCTGAACTGTTACCAAAAATTTATAGTTAGGAAGAGCAGGAATGGGAAACGAAGGAAACGTAAAAAACAACGAAGAAATGGAAATTGATCTGCTGCAGCTGTTTGAAGCCCTGAAAAAGAAAATCTGGGTGATTCTGGCAGCAATGATCATCGGCGGGGGACTGGCAGGGGCATACAGCAAGTTTGTGATTACGCCTCAGTATTCCTCTACTGCTATGATGTACATTCTTTCCAAGGAGACAACACTGACCTCACTGGCCGATCTGCAGATTGGCAGTCAGCTGACCAAGGATTATAAGATTCTGGTAACCAGCCGTCCGGTTCTGGAGGGTGTAATTGAAACCCTGGGACTGGATATGAAGTATGAGGGACTGAAGGGGAAAATCACCATTGGAAATCCTACAGATACAAGAATTCTGTCAGTGACAGTAACAGACCCGGATCCTTATCAGGCGCGGGCCATTGCAGACTGTGTGGCAGAAACCTCTTCGGAATATATCGGAGATATTATGGAAATGATACCGCCAAAAATCATTGAACATGCGGTGGTACCGACACAGAAAACAAGCCCCAGCAATGCAAAAAATGCTGTGATGGGCGCTCTGGCCGGAATGGTTTTGATCTGCGGCCTGGTGGTGGTAAAGAAACTGATGGATGACACCATTCAGACAGAGGAGGACGTAGAGCATTATCTGGGTCTGACGGTGCTTGCTTCCGTACCCTTGCGGGAAGGGGAAGAAAAGCGAAATGAGAAAAGCAAAGGAAGAAAGCGGGGAGATAAAAAATGAGCAGACGGATTGTGGAATTAAGCCGTGACATGAAGGATGACTACAACTACAACGAGTCAATTAAAACCCTGCGTACCAACATTCTGTTCTGCGGCAGCAAGGTGAGAACCATTATGTTTACCAGCTCTGTGCCGGATGAGGGAAAGAGCGATATTACTTTCGCAGCGGCCCAGTCCATGGCCCAGCTTGGAAAAAGGGTGCTGGTCATTGATGCAGATATCCGCCGTTCCGTACTGGTCAGCCGTTATCAGCTGGGGGAGAGAGTGAATGGCCTGTCCCAGTATCTCAGCGGCCAGAAGCAGCTGGAGGAGGTTATCTACGACACAAACGTGGAAAATTTAAGCGTGATTTTTGCAGGTCCCTATTCACCCAATCCGTCAGAGCTTCTGGAGGAAAAACTGTTTACCAGACTTCTGGAGTACGGAAGAAGTGAATTTGACTATATCATGATTGACACACCTCCGATGGCAAACCTGATTGACGGAGCCATTGTGGCAAGGCAGTGCGACGGAGCTGTGCTGGTTATTGAAAGCGGCGCAATCAGCTACCGGATTGAACAGAGAGTGAAGGCTCAGCTGGAGAAGTCAGGATGCCGGATTCTGGGAGTGGTATTAAATAAGGTAGATATTTACAGCCAGTCCTATTACGGAAAATACGGGAAGTATGGAAAGTACGGCAAGTACAAGAAATACGGGAAGTATGGAAAGTACGGCAAGTACAAGAAATACGGAAAGTATGGAAAATACGGCTATGACCGGGAGTACGATCACCGGAATGATGCAGCGCGGGCAAAGCAGGATCAGATTTATAAAGAGAATGTTCCTGCCGGTGCGTCTGGAAAAAAGAAGGAAGGATCCCGTGAGGAAGTTCATTCATGAGCGGGAGAAAAAACCATCACAGCCATGAAAGGGAGGAAGCCTACAGCGGATTGTCCGGCTGGCTGAGAAAACACAGAGTCCGGCTTCGCAGACTGGGAATCGGACTGGCGGCGGTGACAGCAGCTCTGGCTGTCTGGTATACGGCGGGGCGGTATCAGCAGAGAAAGGCTCAGGAGGCCATGATTGCAGAACGTCACCAACAGGAGATGGCAGAGGCAGAAACGGCAGAGGCAGAAACAGGGAAACACCATTCAAAGCTGACTGGAAGCGGGGAAGGTGAGACTTCACAGACAAATGGGGAAACACCATCTGCAGAGCAGACTTCTTCCCGTCTTCTGGAAGAAACCACCTTATCCTGGAATGGAAAGACGTATCGCCGGAATACCTACACAAAAGCCATTCTCTGTATCGGTGTGGACAGGAACGGTCCTATGACAGAGACAACCCTTTCCGGAGACGGCGGACAGGCAGACGGAATTTTCCTGCTGGCTCATGATACAGCAAGAAACCAGCTGAAGATCCTGCTGATTCCCCGTGACACCATGACAGAGATTACCAAAACAGATATCTCGCAGACAGAGACAAACGGCACAGAGCTGGGAAAGATCGTGGATCATCTGAGTCTTTCCTATGCTTATGGAGACGGAAGAGAAAAGAGCTGCGAATATACGAAAAAAGCAGTTTCCAATCTTCTTATGGGACTTTCGATTGATTCCTATATGGCGGCAGACCTGGAGATTATCGGTTCTCTTAATGATGCTGTGGGAGGAGTTACCGTAACCATTCCCACTCTTGGCATGGAAGAGGCGGATCCGGAGTTCGTATTTGGACAGACGGTGCGTCTGGATGGAGAGCAGGCAGAACGGTTTGTCCGGTATCGTGATACAGGAAAAGACAATTCAGCCCTGTCGCGAATGGAACAGCAAAAGCTTTACATCAGCGGTTTTTTCCAGGCAGTGAAAGAACGGTCAAAAACAGAAAGCAGTATCGTCGAGAAGCTGTTTGAAATGACTCAGAACTACATGGTAACAGACATGGACAAGGAGCAGTATTTAAAGCTTGCGATGGATGCCCTGGAGGGAGAGGGACTGACAGCAGCCAGCTTTAAGATGGCTCCGGGAACAGGAACTGCTACAGAAGCCTATGATGAATACTATGTGGCTCAGGAGGCCCTGATTCCCATTATACTGGAGCTGTTTTACCGGGAAATTTAAAAAAGGCAGACGCAATAACCGGTATCCTTCAGGATGGCCGTTTATTGAATATAGAAGGCAGAA
>OGYI01000792.1_pt1 | contig 36760 bp, 36 predicted proteins | sample 1576521 | NCBI WGS metagenome assembly OGYI01 (sample SAMEA3541484, study PRJEB24748) | human gut metagenome | biome: human gut; feature: human-associated habitat; material: faeces | place: China | collected 2012
TTAAAGCAGGAAAAGAGTTTAATCCTGATACTGTTACGTGGTATCCATTCCAGTTGGCATTTATTCTTCATGAATTGTCTTCTTTTATTAATCCGAATGGAGAAGAAAGAAAAATAGTTGATTTGCTTTGGTTCCCTACTGGCGGCGGAAAAACTGAAGCATATCTTGGAATCACTGCATTTGTGATTTTTCTTAGAAGAATAAGAAAAAGTACTGATGATGGTGTTACTGTCATAATGAGATACACTCTGCGTCTGCTCACTTTGCAGCAATTTGAGCGTGCCAGCATGCTGATTTTTGCGTGTGAATTACTCAGAAAAAAATATCATCTTGGTGGAACTGAGATATCGATAGGTCTTTGGGTTGGAGGAAAATTAACACCAAACAACCTCGCTGAGGCAAGAACAAGTATTAATAAGCAGCAAAGAGGAGCTGTTGTATCAGATGATTCAAATCCTTGCCAGATACAGGTTTGTCCATGGTGTGGCAAACCGATATCCGTTCATAATTACGCAGTAAGAACCAGCGATAAAAGGATGCTGATTCATTGCCAAAATGATGAATGTGACTTTAAGGATGCTGAAAATGGCCTTCCTTTACATATCATTGATGAGGCAATATATGAACATCTTCCGACATTTGTTGTGGCAACTGTAGACAAATTTGCTCAGATTCCACTTAGCGAGAAACCTGCATCATTATTCGGCATTTCAAAGGGTAAAAATCCTCCGGATATGATTATTCAGGACGAATTACATCTTATTTCGGGACCATTGGGAACAATGACCGGAATTTATGAAGCTGCTATTACAAAAATTTGTGAAGCAAATGGGCCGGGTGTGAAAGTTATTGCCTCAACTGCGACCATTAGAAATGCAAAAAAACAGATTTTAGCTTTATATGGTAAAGAATTTACGCAATTTCCTCCTCAGGGGCTGTCGGCAAAAGATTCTTATTTTGCAATTGAATCAACACCAAATGAGCGCCCTGCAAGAGAATACTTTGGAGTAATGGGCATTGGTACTACTGCAACAACTACACTGATACGTGTAAACGCTGCGTTGCTGTTTGCTACAAGATATCTGGCAGCCTGTGGATATGAAGATAAGGTAATCGATAATTTCTGGACTATTACCGGATATTTTAACAGTTTGAGAGAACTCGGTGGTGCCAGCACTCAGATTTTAGATGACGTTCAGAGCAGATTTAGCTATCTGGCAAAAACGAAATTTGCTGCTTTATCACCTAAGGTAGATTTATCAGCCAGTTATGATCATCTTGTTGAGTTGACCAGCCGTATGAATAATTCGGAAATAACGAAGATAATCCAGGATCGACTGAAACGAAGCTATAGAAATGGACACCACAAAGATGTTTACGATTATGTTCTGGCATCAAATATGATTTCGGTGGGTGTTGATGTAGGAAGATTGGGCACGATGGTTGTTGCGGGTCAGCCAAAAACAAATGCTGAGTATATTCAGGCTACGAGTCGTGTGGGCCGCGATAATCCTGGTCTTGTTGTAACAGTTTATAATTCCACAAGATCGCGCGATAGGTCTCATTATGAGCAGTTTTTGAAGTATCACTCTGCATTGTACAGATATGTTGAAGCAACTAGTCTGACCCCCTTCGCAGATCGCGCAAGAGATCGGGGGTTACATGCACTTTATGTTTCATTATGCAGATATCTTGTGCCTGGCATGATTGGAAATGATTGTGCTGTGGCGTATAACCCGGAGAATCCCGAGATAAAAAAGATCAGAGAGAGCATTCTCGACTATGTTGAAACTGTTGATCCGGGCGAACTTGATGCTGTAATAGAAGAATTGCAGGACATAGAGGATGAATGGAATATTGCAGCAACTGGAACGCTTGTTTACAGGAGTTTTAAGAATGAAAAAAAACTTCTGAAAGGAGATACAGAGAATAGTAGATTCCGCACAATGAACAGTATGCGTAGTGTGGACGCACAGGCGGGTATATACCTGCTGGGGAGGTAAGTATGGCTCTTCACTTTGGAAAAAGCGGTGAATATGAAAAGAAAAAGGTGGTTGGGAAGCTGCGACGAACTCAATTGATAACTACTTTTGGAAGCGGATCAATTGTTGATATGCCGGATTATTCTGTTATTATTGCTGCATCAAATTATTGGAAAGATGCCAGTCCGGTTTTGCATGAACCTAATCTGGAAAAACTGTTAAAAGTCTCTCATTTTAAACAACCATATGTTTCCGAAAACACAGAAGAAGAATATACCCCGGATATTCCTGCTTTTCGTTTCCCTGTCATGCATTTTTGCCCCGATTGCGGTAGACTTATGCCATATTGGGGATTCGGAAGTGAGTCTGGAAATAAGTGTACAAAGTGCAATAAAAATATAGTGCCTTCACGTTTTATTGCGGCATGCATTAACGGTCATTTAGAAGACTTTCCATACAGGTGGTGGGTTCATAACGGGGATTTTTCAGAATGCCCATCAGATAATCGGGAGGATAAACTGAAAATCGAGTTTTCAGATGAAACCGGTGGACTGGAGAGTATCGTAGTAACCTGTACGATATGTGGAAAGTCCAGGAGTATGGCCGGGAGCATGGGGAAAGATGCATTGAAAGGATATCACTGTCGTGGCAAGCGTCCATGGATTGGAATGAAGGCAGTTCACAATGATCCAGTTGCATGTAGAGCTCCACTCAGAGGACTTCAACGAGGGGCATCTAATGTCTATTTTGCACAAACGGCAAGTGCACTTACCATTCCACCATGGAGTAGTAAGCTGAATCAGGAGATAGAACTCAAGTGGGAAAATTTGTCTGCCGTTCTTGATGCGAACCCATCGGAGGATTCATTGAAACTGGTAATCCAGGGATTATTTCATGAGTTGTTGCAGTTAGGCTCCTATAGTGTTGATGATGTTCTCCGGGAGATTCGTAAGCGTCAGTATGCTGATAATGGGGAGGATTATACAAAACAGGACCTGTATGAGAATGAATATCAGGTATTTTGTTTGCGAGATTATGAACAGCCAGATGATTTCCAGTTCAGGATTGAAAGTACTGATGTTCCGGACATCTTAACAGATTATATAGAAGATGTAATTATGGTTAAGCGTCTTAGAGAGGTACTTGCATTGAAAGGCTTCCGAAGAATTTCTCCGGAAAAACCCGAAAATGGAGATGATCGCTTTACCGGATATCATCTTGATGGGGATTGTGTACCACTTAGCGAGACGCCATTAAATTGGTATCCAGGTATCGAGATGCTTGGCGAGGGAATCTTTATAAAAATCAGAGAGGATGCTCTTGCTGAATGGGAAAAGCAAAATGAAGAATATTATGATCCTATGAAAAAAAGACTGGAGGCAAGCAATGTCGAATGTGAAAACTTTTCGCCAAGATATGTCCTGCTTCATACACTTTCTCATCTTTTGATTCGTCAGTTATCGGTTGAATGCGGCTATTCTGGTGCTTCGATAAAAGAGAGAATATATAGTACCTATCCGGGGTCTTCACACAAAATGGCAGGCATTCTCCTCTATACATCTTCTTCAGACTCAGATGGTAGTCTTGGTGGCCTTGTAAGAAATGCACTTCCGGAGACTTTTGAGACGATATTTCGCAATTTATTGCAGGAGGCATCATGGTGCTCATCCGATCCTATTTGTATTGAGTCGAAAGCTCAAGGATATGATTCGTTGAATTATGCGGCATGTCATGCATGCACACTTCTTCCTGAAACAAGTTGTGAGATGAGAAACTGTCTGCTTGACAGAGGGGCAGTTGTCGGATCAATTCTTGACAGAGCAAGAGGGTTCTTTGGTGATCTGTTTGATTAAGGAGGATTCTTATGGTTAGAATGTTGCCAGATTTACTTGCAGCCGAAATCAAAAGTCAGGCAGAAGCGAATTTGTTTCATGAATTCAGAGATACTCAAACAGAAGAACGATATATTATTTTGCATTCTCTTGGGCTGTCTGAGCATGTACATAATATCTTTGGTGAAATAGATTTTGTAATTATTTGTTCTAGTGGTGTACTATGTGTAGAAGTTAAAGGAGGAGAAGTAAGCTGCAATAACGGTGTCTGGGAATTTGTAAACCGTTATGGAAAAAAGGAACAGAAAACGGAGGGACCATTCCAACAGGTTCAGGGAAATATGCAATCACTTAGAACATATTTGATAAAGCGACTTGGAAAATGGGATCCGTTGGTTTCGTGCCAATATGCGTCATGTGTAATAATGCCGGATTGTCGTTTTACATACCAGGGAATAGAGATCATGTCAGAAATTTTGTTTGACAAAACCAACTACCATGGTCTTGACGAAACTGTGTTGCTTAGCTTTGCTTATTGGAAAGGCAAGCTTCAAAGTCAGTATGGTTTTGAAGGGACTGGTCTCAGTGATGAAGAAATGGATCGACTGACGAACCTTCTGAGAGGAGATTTTCACTTTGTTCCGTCTATGAAGGATACGATTGACGCAACATCCAAAGCTTTATGTGCATTAACTGATGAGCAGTACAGTGTACTGGAATCATTGGCGGATAATGAACGTACTTTGGTTTCTGGAATGGCAGGAACTGGCAAAACGTGGCTTGGAATGGAACAGGCTAGGAGAATTTACTGGGCCGGCCAGAGGGTTTTATATGTTTGTTTCAATAAAAGTATATCCGAATATGTGACTTACCAATTAAAAAAAGAAGGCCTGAATATAGATGTCAGTACATTGCACTCCATAATGTTACAGGGAAAACAAGTGGAAACTGACACCAGAGAATTCTTCGAACAGATATTGCCTGCATGTTTCCTGAAGTCAGATGTCGGGTATGAATATGATTATCTGATTGTTGATGAAGGTCAGGATTTGTTCCGGACGGCATACTTGCCTTGTCTTGGAAAACTGTTAAAAGGCGGTTTGAAAGATGGTCGCTGGCTGATTTTTTATGATCAGAATCAGAACCTTTACAATAGCAACGATCAGTTTGATTCAAGCCTTGCTCAATTGAAAAAGTGTGGTGCAGCTTCCTACAAACTGTCAGTTAACTGTAGAAATACCAAGCAAATTGCTGATGCAAACACACTGATGACAGGTGTGGCCAATATAGGACGTCCCAAAGTGAATGGCTTAAAAGTTCAGTATCTTCCATATTCAGATAAAAGTGAAGAACACAAGATGCTTGATGCTCTTCTCCTGACATTAAAAAATGATGGAATTTGTGGTGGAGACCTTATTATACTGTCAAAATATTCAATAGCAAATCCGAATAATTGCCTTTATAAAAATCCTGTTACAAAAGCGGCAGGATCGATGAAAATTGAAGGACAAATGTGGCGTGCTAAAAAAATGAAGTGAGATTTTCTACCATTTCCGGATTTAAAGGATTGGAAGCAAAAGCGGTAATCTTAATAGATGTCGATAGCTTCTCGGATCATCAGATTAGATTGCTGAATTATGTTGCTGTTTCCAGAGCAAGTGCTCTTCTGTTTGTTTTATATGATAGGCGTAAAGAGAATGATCGGCAAACAATGATGGTAAACAGTTTTACTAAATTATAACAATGGGAAAAAATATATACCAAAATCACCCCAGAGTATTGAGGTATGGCCTTTACTATGATATTATATGGGAGATATATGGTATAAAATTTTACCCGGAGGGATAATATGGCTAAACAAATACATGTGAGACTTGAAGACAGTTTATTTGAGTCACTTTCAGAATATGCAAATAGCACTGGCACATCAGTGAATGATTTTATTGCGAGTTCAATCATGCAGTCCCTGAGTAATCAGACGCAGGCGGAGAAACATGATGCAGCGTTCACATTTATTGATTTGTTTGCTGGTATTGGTGGTATGCGTATCGCTTTTGAAAACAATGGTGGTGATTGTGTATATTCCAACGAATGGAATAAATATAGTCAGCAGACCTATTTCGCTAATTTTGGAGAACAGCCAGATGGTGATATAACCAAAGTTGATGCACGAATCATTCCGAGCCACGATATTCTTGTGGCAGGATTCCCCTGTCAGCCTTTTAGTATTGCAGGTGTTTCTAAAAAACAAAGCCTTGGCCGTGCAACAGGTTTTGAGGACAAAACACAGGGCACACTGTTCTTTGATGTTTGCAGAATCATCAAAGCAAAAAGGCCTAAAGCTTTTATGCTAGAAAATGTAAAAAATCTGAAAAGTCATGACAAGGGAAATACGTTTAAGGTGATTATGGAATCACTGGAAGAGCTGAATTACGAGGTCTTTTACGCGATTCTGGATGGACAGAACTACGTTCCACAACACAGAGAGCGAATTCTGATTGTTGGTTTTGATCGACAGCGATATGGAAGAGAAATAAATTTTCAGTTTAATATCAGCCCTGTTGACCCTAAGCCAGTAATGAAAGATATCCTGGAAGAGGATCCGGACGATAGATATACACTTTCTGATAAGCTTTGGACGTATCTTCAGAACTACGCCGCGAAACATAAAGCGGCAGGAAATGGGTTTGGCTACGGAATTGCAGAGCCTGATGGAGTGGCAAGAACCTTAAGTGCAAGATATTATAAGGATGGATCAGAAATATTGATTGCGCAGGATGGCAAGAATCCGAGAAGACTGACTCCTCGTGAATGTGCAAGAATACAGGGTTTCCCGGATACATTTAAAATTGTTGTTTCTGATACACAGGCTTACCGACAGTTTGGAAATTCTGTAGTAGTTCCACTTATGACAGATGTGGCAGGATTGATTGTTGCAAAGATTCAGGAAATGGAAAGGCAGGAAAGAGAATGAGGGTTGCTACACAAGCTATACAGACAGCTATGAGCGGGCAACTGACATTTACAAAATTTCTTTCTGCTAATGATACCGGATTAACTGGTGGTCATCAGGCCGGTATTTATATTTCAAAACCGTCAATTCCTATTTTGTTCGAGGAACCTGGTAACAGAGGACAGAACAAGGAAAGATGGGTTAAGGTTAAGTGGCAGGATGATTTTGTAACAGACACCCGGTTTATTTACTATGGACAGGGGACCCGCAATGAATACCGAATCACTAATTTTGGAAGAGGATTTCCTTTCCTCAGGCCAGAATATACTGGAGCTCTGTTTGTTCTCACCAAGATAGATAGTGATGATTACAAAGGGTATGTTCTTAATACAGAGGATGAAATAAACGAATTTCTCAATGTTTTTGGACTTACTCCGGCAGAAACCAACTGCTTGATCGAGTTAAGCCGTACAGATGCTTCGTTAAGGGAGCAGTCTGCGATCGCTCAGTTTATCAGTGGGTTGACAGTAGATTTCCCTTCCTCGGATGTGATGTCTTCAGCAGCAAGAATGATTTCGTATGCAGTACTAATCGACCGCTCTATTACGGTGACTGATCCGGACAAAGCGCTTCTTATGTGGACAGATCAGGAATATAAGCTGTTTCGTTCTTTGGAGCAGGAAAGGTATGGACGGATGGTTGCAAATGGTTTTTCCAGCGTAGATGATTTTGTGTCACTTGCTAACCAAGTGCTAAATCGAAGAAAAAGCCGTGCAGGAAAAAGTTTGGAGCATCATTTGGCGGCTGTGTTTGACGAAAACCAAATTCAATATACAGCGCAGGCTGTTACTGAAGGAAATAAAAGACCAGATTTTATCTTTCCGTCAGAGATTGCGTACCATGATTTTTCTTTCCCTGTTGACAAACTTACATCACTTGCCGCAAAAACCACCTGTAAAGATCGATGGCGTCAGATTTTGAATGAAGCAGATCGACTTAGAGATGGCAGGAAGTATTTATGCACACTGCAACAGGGGATATCTGCTATGCAAATGGATGAAATGGAAGCTGAAAAGGTGACACTGGTTGTTCCAAAAGCGTATATATCTACCTATCCCAGAGATAAGCAGGATAGAATCTGGTCCCTGCATAAATTTGTTGACTATGTAAAGGAATTGCAGAATGTCTGATATTAAATCACCGGAAGAAAGAAGTAGAAATATGTCTGCGATAAAGAGAGCAGACACAAAGCCGGAATTATATGTTAGAAAGCTTTTGTTTAAAGCTGGATATAGATATCGTTTGCAGACGAACACGATACCGGGGCATCCGGATTTATGGCTGAGAAAGTATAATACAGCAATATTTGTACATGGATGTTTCTGGCATCGCCATAAAGGGTGTTCGTTAGCATATACGCCAAAGAGCAGAGTTGATTTCTGGAATAAAAAGTTTGAAAAGAATGTGCAACGTGATCGTACTGTCCTTGAACAACTACGAGCACGGGATGTCAGGTGTCTGATTATCTGGGAATGCACACTTAAACAGGCACAGAAGAAAGACGGGAATCCGGCTCTGCTATTAAATAAGATTAAAGATTTTCTTCTTTCTGAGAGGCAATATCAGGAAATATAAAGTTCGAAGACAACAGTCATGATCACGCGGCTATGGTAAGTAAAGAAGTACAATATAAATTAAACGGATAAAAAGAGTAGCTAAATCTCCGGTGTTTTCGGAAATTATGCTACTCTTTATACATTTTTTGCTGTATGAATGTTTAGAGTGAACTCGTTGGTTATTTTGCCCGATTACTCAATCCTTTTATAATTGCTTTGACATTTTGGAGATTTTCATGACTGAGGGATTTTAAATCTTCCATAAGCTCTTGGTATTCTGCAGGGTAATTGTTTCCTTCGTCAAAGAATTCGGCGGGCGTGACACCGAGATATTCACAGATGTAAAAGAAAACCTGCATGGACGGGAAACCATTTCTATTTTCCAACGCATTGATATAGCCTGCGCTCTGGCCGATTGAGAGGCTCATGTCTCTGGCAGAGACGCCTTTCTCAGTGCGTAATTTTGTAAGTCGTTGATAAAACAATTCTTCAAACATGATGCACCACCTTTTTATACGATTGTACCCCACAGACAGTGCGACTATATCTGGATAAACTATACATTTCGTTTGACCTATCCGGTTGTATTAGATATTATTAGAATAAAGTATTATATAACCAGATGGGAGGGTGAGTATGGAACAGAGAGCGATTCAAAAACGGTTTCTAATAAGTTGTCTCTTCATCATGATGACAGGAACGCTGCTCACGGGATGTCATACAAAACAGCAACCGGAATTACAGACTTCTCATGAAGCACACGAAGAAAGTGAAAAAGTGGAGGAAAAAGAACGTTATATTTCAGATACTGCACCGGAAGATTGTTATTTATGTGGGGAACCTCAAAAATCATTGTTGGCGTATTATAAAGGGCAAACGAATCTGGGAATTATCAGTATGAATACATTTCAGGTCGTTCCGATTTCAATCAATCGGTATAATGATTATGGGCGATTGATTAAAGAACCTGCAGGTAGTATGTCTATGACATATACCAGCACTGGCGAAGGTGGTTTTCAGGCGTATGTTTCTCCTGATACGGATCGGGGATATGCAAATGTTACAGTATATTTTAATGACGACCAGACATTGGATATGGAAAAGGCAAATTCATTTTTGTGTACGGACTGCCTGAATGTCATAATGGATGATTGCTGGGATGATGAGTATTATGGAGTAGGTCTTATAAATTTCAGTACCAATGAGATACGGCTTCTGGAAAAAAACGTGCTATCGTTTATGGAAGATGATTTCTATGTTTCATGTGGTTTAAGGGAATCCAGGGATGAGGATGATTCTCTGGAGATGCGGTTATTAGTTTTCTATTGTCCGAAAAGGTATTCTTATAGGCTCACAAATCTCATGAACTCTGGTATAATGAGTTAGAAATAAATCTTTATGGTAAAGGATGATAACTCATGGAAAACGATCACCAACTGCGAATTTTATATCTTTACCAGATTCTGATGCGACACTCCGATGTAGACCATCCAATCTCTACAAAAGAATTGATGAATATGATGGAGACTTATCATCAGATCAAACTGCATCGTACAACAATTCCTAAATACATAGAGCTGTTGAATACCAGTGGTTTTGAGGTAATGGAGATTCGTTCCCGTGAAAAGAAATATTATCTCAATGACCGCCTGTTTGAGCTGCCGGAGGTAAAGCTGCTGATTGACGCAGTTCAATCTTCAAAGTTTATTTCTGCTCATAAAAGTCAGGAATTGATATCTAAGTTGATGGCGCTGACAAGTAAGGCCAATGCAGATAAATTGAAAAGCAATCTGCACATTACAGATCGGGTAAAGTCGGATAATGAAAAGGGATACTATATCGTAGAGGCCATTAACGATGCAATCAATGATGGGAAACGGATTTCTTTTCTTTATACAGACTATAATGTTCGTAAAGAACGGGTACTGAAGAATAACGGAGAGCCTTATATTATCAGCCCCTATGCTCTCGTATGGGATGGCGATTTTTATTATGTGATCGGTCTGAATCATGCCCGTGATCAGATTAACACATTTCGAGTAGACCGGATTTACAAGCAGCCAGATCTTTTAGAAGATGCAGCAATACCTGCACCCGAAAGCCTGAATCTGGCAGAATATTCACGGGAAATCTTTCGTATGTATGATACAGAGAAAGCGGTAGAGGTAACACTGCTGTGTGAAAACGGCCTGATGAAGCATCTGATTGATCATTTTGGCTTGGAGATCGAAACAGAGATTGCAGATGATATGCACTTTCGGGCAAGAGTGCGCGTTTGTCCCAGTTCCACTTTTTATCGTTGGGTGTTTGGCTGGTGTGGCCGCATGAAGATAGAGTCCCCGGAAAGTGTTCTGAAAGAATATCGAATCATGGCACGGAAAGCATTGGAATGAGATAAATTGAATAAAATGGAAGTGAATTGTGTGAGATGTCGTCTGATGGTGACATCTCATTTTCTTTTTGTAAATTCCACTTGCGGATACGAACAAATGTTCGTATAATGTTCTTATCTGAAACGATACGTTTCATTTTGAATGAGAGGAATGACCATGAGAAAAAAGAACCAGGAAGTGATGAAAGAAATTTGTACTTTTGTTGACCGGTATTATCGTGAGAGACATTGCTCCCCTTCCGTGAATGAAATTGCCAAAGGAGTAGGTGTTTCTAAAGCGACTTCCTATCGCTACCTTGTCGCGATGAATGAATCAGGTATGCTTTCATATGACGGTAAAGCAATCATTACCAACCAGGTCGGCAAATGTACTTCCGGGTATTCTTCGGCTCCGGTTATAGGCAGCATACGCTGCGGAAATCCGGAACGTGAGGAAGAAAGCGTAGAAGAATATGTCAGTCTCCCACAATCTATATTCGGGGAAGGACAGCTGTATATTCTTCGGGCAAAAGGCGATTCTATGGTTGATGCGGGCATCGAGAATGAAGATTTGATCGTTATCAGAATACAGGAAACAGCGGAGGTCGGTGATATCGTTGTTGCCCTGGATGAAAATAATGAGAATACTCTGAAGGTTTATGCCGGGATTGATGTGGAAAGCGGAGATGCTGTTCTACGCTATGCCAATGAAGAAAAATATCCGGGCAGGGAAATCAGAGTCAGACGGCTCGTTGTGCAGGGCGTGGCAAAAAATGTTATTAAAGCTTTATGACCAGCTTTTTTCTATTAAATGCGAAAGGATGTGTTCTGACGATGAAAACTTACGATGTGTGCTGTCCAATTTGCGGAGCGCTGAACCACAACCTTTATCTGGAGGAAACAGACGGCTGGATGGAATGTGAACATTGCGGACAGACAGTGCAGATTCTTACGGCAGGCAAGATGATTCAGTTGCCGGTATATACCGGCAAAGAACTGGCTGAAAAATTTGCGGCTGCTGTAAGGTAATAATGCCATAGAGGGAGGAAAGAAATTGATGCAGGAAAATGAAATGTGGCGACCTTTCTCATGGCATTGCCCGAATTGTGGAGAAATATCCATCGGTTATAAAAATGCCGGTGGAACCATCAAGGTGGAGTGTTCAAAATGCCATGCAGTAATGGTCAGAAGAACAATGGGGCGGCGGCATGAGCGAATCGATGTTTATGCACCTTCAGGGCAGATTTGCTGTGTCGCGGAGGACGAGATACCATATATCTGAGAGATGATAACTCGACTACAAATTACAACTGAATAGCCGTATAACGACGGAATGGTTGAGATGAAACAGGCTGCGTAAATCCTATTTCAGGTCATATACATGAGGCATATCGGTGTGTTTATCCAGACTGATTTTCAATCGACATGAGAGGCCGCCGGCAAGTAACAGGATACCTATATTTCTTTATAGGTCAGTCCTGCCTTGCCGGCGCTTTTTTGTCGTCTGGGCAGGGCTTTCAACAAAAATATCGAAAGCCTGATATGCATTAAAGGCTGAGGATACATACGCTGCGATTCCATTATTGGAAAAGCAGTGTCAGTACCCTTACTTTTTTGCACCTTTTTTCAGGCTGTAAGTGGCGGAACTGATATGTGTCCTTTGCTGAGATCCTTTCAGGCGGAAAGGACAAATCATGTATTACGATCTGAAACAAAGCGGAATGAGAATCAAAGAACTGAGAAAGATGCACGGTTATACGCAGGAAGAATTGGCTGAACGTCTGGGAATTTCTGCCGGACATATGGGGAAAATCGAAACAGGTGCGAAAGGTGTTTCGATTGATGTGATGGTGGTTATTTCTTCCCTGTTCCATATTTCTTTGGATTATCTGATTTTAGGTAAAGAACCGGAGTCGGAGATTTTGAAACACAAGCTGCGTTCGACGATTGAGTTCCTGACGGCGATGGAAAAAGCGCTTTAGGTTGGAAATATAAAAGCAGGAGCAGCATAAAGCGACTCCTGCTAAATGAAGGGTTACTTAATCAGGCTTTCTACCAGATGATATACATCAGTGAAAGGATTGGTATGAAGTCCAAAAGGAGTAGAATCGCCGTTTTGCTGGTGATACTGTTCCAGGCGTTTTGCTTTCTGGATAGCGTCATCTGTATGATCTGATAGTAACGTATATACATCTCCGGACTTTTCATAATCTGGTAGAAAGCTTGTGAGCATTGATCTGACTGCCGGATAGTCTTTCAGAAATTTTGTTGTGTACTGGAAATGCAGCAGGTACCAGAGTTCAAAGCAGGGATTGGAGATAGCTACCTGAATATCTTTGCTTTCGGCCATTTTTCTGGCTTTGCTGAGTTGCTTATCTTTGGCTGTTACGGGATCAGGGTTATTGTAATTCACATCGCCATCAGCTACGACCCAAACAGAATCTCCGTTTGAAACAGAAAGTTGATTTTTATTCTGATATTCAATAGCCTTGCGAATCAGGCTGATGTAGTCTGTCTCTCCTGCGCTGGTACGGCTGCCCACTACACGAATGTCAATATTTGTCTGGCGTGTCCGATAGTGTTCAAAATACTTGGGTTCGGTTTGAGAGCCTTCGGTTACGATCAGGATAACCGGTTTTACTTTTCTATGTTTCTGACCGCGTTTTTCAATTTTGCCTCGTGCCATCTTACAGACCTCCTCCCCGGATGAAAGGAATTGCGCCGTATCGGCCAATCAGATAGCCTTTTTCCACCTTTGTGTCTTTGCGAACAGAAAAATCGTAGAGAGAGAAAAGGTCAGTAGCTGCCGTCTGTTCATCTTTTTCGGTAAACCAGATTTGGTCTCTGCGCAGCACATCCAGATCCAGAAGGTTTGTATTGTGAGAAGTAAAAATCAGCTGTGCTCCGTTAGGGTTGAATTCTTCACTGTTGAACAGGGAAACCAGATGCTTGGTAAGGAGTGGATGCAGGTGGGCATCTATTTCATCAGCAACCAGAAGTGTTCCCTGATCCAGAGTCCTTTTGACAATACCAATCAACTTGAAATAACTGTTTGTTCCGTCAGATTCTTCTGTCATGTTCAGCGTGTACGGAACGGCATTTCCATTTTCATCTTTAACCAGATGCACTGCGTCGATGTTTGGGTAAATATCGCTGCCTTTTTTTAAGGCCATCAGAGCATCAGATTCCCGCACCTGAAGAGATTGGATACCAAAATCCGCAACACGAAGCATGGAAGCAATCACGCTGCGGTAGGTATCATCTTTCAGTTGCTCGGCATCTAAATCGTAAGCATCAGCAACAGAATTTTTTGTAAGGATCTGGCAGGAGGCGAACCACTCCAGAACCGGGATAACCTTTGAATAACTCCAGTTGGATGCAACCGAGAGATACAGCTTATTGGAAGAAGTACGGTCTTTGAGAGTAGTCTGTTCCTCCACATCGATTGTAAACCGGTAGTCTTTCGTGTCTTTTCGTTCAAAGATCAGTGCCTGCCTTCCATTTGGATAATAATACAGGTATTCTTCCACAACCTCTTTGTCGGTTACAGAAAAGCCATAAGCATAACGAACGCCCCCGGTTGTGAAGATTACTTCAAAGCTGCTGGGTTCGGCTGGGGTTTTAGAATGAAATTTAAAAGGCGTCCGGCCAATCAACTTGTGAAGCTGCTGGTTATGGGAGGTCAGTACATAATTTACCATAAACCAGAAAGCATTGAGCACGTTAGATTTGCCGGATGCGTTCGCGCCATAGATGACTGCCGATTTCAGGTATTTTTTGTTTGCATCAGAAATCAGATAGTCAGGATGTTCTGTGTCTTTGCTGGCGAGCATGGACAGAACGATTTTATCTTTGATAGAAAGAAAGTTTTCTACGCTAAATTGAATCAGCATAAGATACACCTCCAAACTCTTGTTTTATAATATTATATCCATGTTTTTGTGAAAAATCAACGAAATTAAAGAATAAATCTATTTTAGAAGAAATTTAAGCGAATAAGCAGGCACCGCGGGGTATATGAATGAAGCTCATCACGGACGATACGGTAGAAATATCAGTTCCGGATGGGCTTTTTACTGTCTTTAAGACAGAAAAACCTGTCCGCTGGACCGTAAAAATCATCGGATGAACAGACTATACTTTAGTTACAGCCAGAGAAATACGGCTGCTTATATTATATTTAAAACTGAATATGCATTCTCCAGGTACAATCCCATCGGAGAGCCTTCGACAGTTCGCAGTGAAGCCCAGCGGGGCAGAGCGGTTCGCTGAAGCAAATGCCGGTTTGCTGCCGGCGGTGGCCATGACACCGATTGGGGATAATGATACTTCCGTAATTCGCGGCCCGGCCATAATGAAGGCGGGGAGGTTAAAGTCCTATGAAGCGTTTCGCAGACGCGCCTGTGAGAAATCCCTTACTTCCGGGGTATTCGGGGAAAAATACGGAGGAACCATATCAGTAGAAGTGCTGCAGGTAAAGATTTATAATTCAACGCCGGCAGCATTTATCCATATTCTCAGTATTGAGGCTGAGAACATAAGTGGGAGGTGAAAAGGGATGATGAAAGAAGCCTGGGTCTACCGTCGTGGAGATATTTATCTGGCTAATCTGGGAACACCGGTTGGTTCACAGCAGGGTGGTGTGAGACCGATCATTCTGCTTCAGAATGATGTTGGAAATTATTTTTCGCCAACAGTGACACTGGTGCCGTTGACGACCAAAATTGACAAGAAAAAGAAACAGCCTACGCATTTCTTTTTGAAAAAAGCGAGGGGGCTGCGGATACCATCCATGGTTCTGTGTGAGCAGATTGGCACCTGCGATAAGCGGTGCATTATCCGCTATCTTGGCAGAGTCAGCAACGGGCAAATGCGCGGGATTGATGAAGCTGTAAAAGTACAGCTGGGGTATTACATTCCGGAGTGGATGGAACGTAAAAAATCGGGAGTTCTTCCTTATAAAAAGGAAAAAGAATCTGAAGAAAGCAAGGAGGTGGATCCGGATGGATAAACTGCTTAGTCGCAGAGAGGCAGCAAAGCGGCTTGGAATCAGTCTGGCAACGCTGGATGCGGCAAGAGCCGGCGGCCTGATTTCTTATGTACAGTATGTAAATAATGGCTGCGTGTACTTTACGGAGACAAGCCTTCAGGAATATATAGCCAGATCAACACATCGTGCCAAACCGAAAGAAATCGGAGCAACCTATCGCAGACGCAGAGAGGATGTCCGCAAATAGATTTCTGAGAAAAAGGTTTTTGTTTGTCAAGGATGCAGAGGCGGAATTCCTGTCAGTTTGACATCCTTAAGGAAATCCGGATTGTCTGGTATAAAGAAGTTACAGCGTTGAGCTGGAAAAATGAATGGAGGTGGTGGAATTGGCTGTACGAAGAAGGCGGATTCCGGATTATCCATCGGTTGAGATCAACGGATGGACATATTATAGAACTTTTGTAGAGAATGCGGACGGGAAACCGGTAGCACTTTATGGCAAGACCCGTGAGGAACTTTATGAAAAAGAGCTTGCTGCAGAGGACAGAATCAATCTTGATTCTTGTGGCAGGAGGTCTCCACTGCTGGGCGAATACGTAGAAAAATGGCTGGTAATGCAATCAGCCCATATAAGGGCTACCACATTGACAGACTATACCTCAAAGGTACGCAGGCATATCATTAAGCCACTGGGGCATAAGCACATGGCGGACATTACGCCGGATGATATTCAGCTGTCATTGGTTCCGGTTGCAGAAAAATCGGAATCGGTTTTCAAGTCCGTGGTAATCCTCTATAAATCAATTTTTCAGTCCGCGAAGGAGAGCCGTTTGATTTCCTTTGATCCGACCATGTACCTGACGACTAAGGGAGGGATTCCCCAGAAAGAGAAGATGGCGTTGACAGATGAACAGGCTGAGCGGCTTCTGGAGACTGTGAAGGGTTTGCCACCTTACGTCTTCGTTATGATCGGACTGTATACGGGACTGCGCCGGGAGGAAATCCTGGCATTGCAATGGGATTCGGTTTATCTGGATGCAGACGCTCCCTATCTGACGGTCCGCAGGGCATGGCATACAGAAAATAACCGGCCGGTTATCCTGACGGAACTGAAAACCAAAGCAGCTAACAGAAATATCCCCTTGCCGGAGTGCCTGATAGAATTCCTGGAAGAAGCGAAGGCTGTTTCTAAATCAAAATACGTCGTTGCCAACAGCGACGGGGAGCCCCTTTCCTATACGCAGTTCAGGCAGCTTTGGAAGTATATTGTAACCAGAACGGCGAAACCGAGAACCTACCGGGTCTATAAAAACGGTAAGGTTGTCCATGATGAAAAAGGAAAACCGGTCAAACGCACGATTTACCCGAAGCTGGGTGAAAAGGCGGCTCATAACGGACATGTTGTCTATTCTCTGGATTTTGACGTAACTCCTCATATGCTGCGTCATACTTATATTACGAACCTAATTTACGCAGGCGTTGATCCCAAAACAGTACAGTATCTGGCAGGACACGAAAACAGCAAAATCACGATGGATATTTACGCGAAGGTCAAGTACAATAGGCCGGAAGAAGTCGTCTTGCCGCTGGAAACTGTGTTTGAGCTGTGGGATGCTGAACTGGCTGAATAACTGAATCAGAAAACAGATGGGAGTGAGGAAAACAGACCTTGCTCCCATTTTTCATACATAACTGACATCCTTGTGAAAACAGGCTTTTTCGATTATATAAAGGGTGTCAGCATCAATTTAGCAGAAAAGGAGATGGAACTTATGCCGAAGAAAAAAGAACAGATACCGGAGTATGGCACCACAATCCGTCATGGAGACCTGTATTACAGAACCCGTATTACGGATGTCGATGGTAAACGTGTCGCTCTGTATGCAAAGACACCCGAAGAATTATATAAGAAAGAGCAGGAGGCACAGGCTGCAATAGAGGAAGCAATGTTTCGACAGGCCAATCCTACTTTCGCGGAATATTGCGAGAAGTGGCTGCGGATGCAGTCTGCCAAAGTACAGCCGCAAACGCTTAGAGGCTACTCGAACCTGCTTAGAAAGCACATTATAAAATCGCTAGGAGAAATGTATCTGGCAGACGTGACAGCGGATGATCTGCGGTTGGTACTCGTTCCGCTTTCAAAAATGTCGGATTCCACATATGCGACGGCGAATATGTTAATTAAGTGTATTTTCTATTCGGCAGAGCGCAACCGCCTGATTGACTATAATCCTTCTGCGAAGTTGTCGGCAAAAGGAGGGATCAAGGGAAAGGAGAAGGATGCACTGACAGATGAACAGGTGAAAGTTCTTCTGGATACGGTGCGCGGATTACCTCCGTATACCTTCGTTATGCTGGGCTTGTATGCAGGACTGCGCCGGGAGGAGATTCTGGCACTGCAGTGGGATTGTGTATTTCTGGATGCTGCAACTCCTTATATTTCCGTCCGGAGAGCATGGCGCAGCGTGAAGAACAGACCTGATATTTCCACAATCCTGAAAACACCAGCGGCCAGAAGGGACATTCCGATTCCACGGTGCTTGGTCAACTGTATGAGAGAAGTTAAAGACAAGACGATTTCCGATTTTGTGATTGCTGACAGTAAGGGGGAACCTCTTGCTGCTTCACAGTTTCAGCGGGTGTGGAACTACATAGATGTTCGTACTGCTAAGGTGAGATATTACTACAAGTATGTAAATGGTCAGAGTATCAAAATGAAGGTTGAACCAAAGCTGGGGGAGCGTGCTAAGAACAATTCAAACTGGGTGTATACCATTGACTTCGATGTAACTCCCCATATGCTGCGTCACACTTATATCACGAATCTGATTTATGCAGGTGTCGATCCTAAAACAGTACAGTATCTGGCAGGACATGAAAACAGTCAGGTTACGATGGACATTTATGCGAAGGTCAAGTATAACAGACCTGAAGAGCTTGCCAGTGTTGTAAATGAAGCTTTGGGACGTCCGGGGCAGCGGAGAACAAGGGAAAATTCCAATATGGCATAAAATTTTTCAAAAAAATCAACTGTTAATGCGTGGGTCACAAAATCCGGGAGAGCCCGGAGATGCCCATAAATACAGGGTTTTTCGTCCCGAAAAGATGCGCAGTACGGCCTCAAAGCAGCTCGTCGCGCACCTCAGTTCAGCAAGCGATAATTTCTTGTCTCAGGACAATTCAATACGAGTTGCGACTCCTCAGGACTTCGGTTCTGGGGAGTTTTTTGTTTCACAGGAAATTACGTCCTATGAAACAAAGACGCTCCGTGAGGATCGCCATGGGGCGGAAGAGAATTTTGCCGCAGAAACGACCCGACGCAGGCGGAGAAGTTTGCGAGCAGGCTTCTTTCTTATTTTTTCTGTATAAAATTTTATACTAGGAAACTTCCTTAAAATGATGTATAATGAAAAGATAGCAAATCAAACGGCGAGGAGAGGCGGGGAGAGAATGACAATATACAACAGCCAGCGTCCGGCAACGGCTGAAGAGGTTTATCAGGATATGTGTGACCGGATTACCAATCTTCAGCTGAAGCCGGGACAAAAAATCAGTGAAAATCAGATGAGCGAGGACTATGGAGTTTCCCGTTCGGTGATTCGAACGGTGTTTACGCGTTTGAGTCAGAGAAAGCTGATTGAGGTGTATCCGCAGCGGGGAACTTATGTCAGCAAAATCGATCTCGATTTTATAGCAGATCTTCTGCTTTTGAGAACGGCCATCGAAAAAGAGGTTTTGTATGAGATTTTTGAAACCATGGATGAGAGCCAGCGTCAGGAGCTGATGGTGGAGTTAAAGAAAAATCTGGAGAAGCAGAAGGAATTTTACAATTCCAATGGCTATGATTCGGATTTTAAATCTCTGGATTCACAGTTTCACAAACTGCTGGTGGACAGTGTGCACAGACACAATTTGATGGAGCTGATGGCAGAGCATATGATTCACATTGCCAGATGGAGAAATTTTGATGTAACCTTTGCGCATCGGGTCCCGGAGCTGATAGAAGAGCATGAGGCGATTTATCAGGCGATTGAGGCGAACAGAGGCGGAAAAGCGATGAGAGCCATGTCAGCACATTTAGAAACAATTTCCAAGATTTCTGAAACAGCCAGAGCGGAGTATCCGGAGTATTTTTTATAGGAATTGGTCATTTTGCTTAATTTCTAAAAAAAATATAAAATACCTATTTACATTTCACACAATATTTGATAATATATTATCAGAGAGACGAATTGTTCATGTTTAGATATTAAATATGAACAGTTTTTTCGGGAATCCTTGTATACTAGAGTTCAAGAAAAAACTGCATATTTTTTATTTTGAGTAACTTGTATACTAGTATGTAAAAATTGAAAAGTAGAGATATTATGTACTAGAATGCAAGATACTATTTTTTCTTGATATTGTTAAAAAAAAGACAAAGAGGTTGAAGTTATGTACACACTTGGAATTGATATTGGTTCTACCACTTCAAAATGCATTATCTTGAAGGATGGAACAGAAATTGCAGGAAAATCCATTGTTGTGGCAGGAACAGGAACAGACGGTCCTCATCTGGCGCTGGAAGAGGTGCTGAAGGATGCAGGTCTGACCCGTGATGACATTGCCTGTACCGTTGCCACAGGATACGGAAGAAAGCTGTTTGAGGAGGCGGAAGGCGAAGTCAGCGAGTTAAGCTGCCATGCCAGAGGCGTCCATTTCGTTTTTCCGGATGTTCATACGGTTATTGATATCGGCGGACAGGATGCCAAGGTACTTTCCCTGAATGAAAAAGGCCGTATGATGAATTTCGTTATGAATGACAAGTGTGCGGCAGGAACAGGAAGGTTTCTGGATGTTATGGCAAACATCCTGAAGCTGGATATTTCGCAGCTGGAGGTTGAGGCGGCCAAATCAGAAAACCCGGCCAGTATTTCCAGCACATGTACCGTATTTGCTGAGTCAGAGGTAATTTCTCAGCTGGCGGCAGGAACGAATCTTCCGGATCTGGTGGCTGGCATCTGTCAGTCCGTAGCAACAAGAGTGGCTTCCCTGGTCAGAAGAGCGGGAGTCAAGGAAAAGGTATGCATGAGCGGCGGCGTGGCCAGAAATGCCGGCGTAAGAAATGCCATGGCGAAAGAACTTGGGGTTGAGATTGCATACAGTGATATGGCCCAACTCATGGGTGCGCTGGGAGCTTCCCTGTACGCTTATGATAAAATAAAGAGTGGCGAAAACACTGCTCAATAAAAGGAATGAAACATAAAGGAGGTTTTCATTATGGGTGAAGAAGTAAAGAAAAGCAGACCTGCACCAGATCCGAATTCAGCGAAATTCAAACTGGGACAGATTGCAGCGAAGGCTTACAGTGATGCCATCGAGGCAAAGGCCAGGGGCGAGATGGTGGGCTGGTGTGCCAGTAACTTCCCGGTAGAGATTCCGGAAACACTGGGACTGTATGTCTGCTATCCGGAGAACCAGGCAGCAGCAATCGCAGCCAGGGGCGGCGGCGAGAGAATGTGTAATATCAGTGAGGGCGAGGGCTATTCCAATGATATCTGCGCATATGCAAGAACTTCTCTTGCATACATGAAGGTAAAGGATGCTCCGGAGCAGAACATGCCGCTTCCTGATTTTGTTCTGTGCTGCAACAATATCTGTAACTGTATGATTAAATGGTATGAGAATATTGCCAAAGAGCTGGATATTCCCATGATCATGATCGATATTCCGTTTAACCCGGATTATGAAGTATCTGATGCAGAGGTTGAGTACATAAAGGCTCAGTTCTGGGATGCAATTCACCAGCTGGAAGAGTACACCGGAAAGAAATGGAGCGATGAGCGCTTCAAAGAGGTTATGGAGATTTCCGGACGTTCCAGCCGCGCATGGCTGGAGGCAACAGAGCAGGCTAAATATACACCGTCTCCGTTCAACGGCTTCGACCTGTTAAACCACATGGCAGTTATGGTTACCGCCCGCGGTAAGAAAGAAGCTGCTGATGCAATGGAAACCCTGTTAAAGGAATACAAAGAGAATCATGAAAAAGGAACCTCCACATTCCGCGCAGAGGAAAAATACCGCATCATGTTTGAAGGTATTGCCTGCTGGCCGTGGCTGAGAGTAACCTCCACCGGTTTAAAGAGCAGAGGCATTAACATGGTAACCACCATTTATGCAGATGCATTCGGATTTATCTATGATGACTTTGACGGAATGTGCCGGGCTTACGCAAACGTACCGAATGCCATGAACCTGGAACACGCAAGAGATAAACGAATCAAGCTTTGTAAGGATAACCATGTAGAGGGACTTCTGGTTCATACCAACCGTTCCTGTAAGCTGTGGTCCGGATTTATGCCGGAGATGAGCAGACAGATTGGTGAGGCCTGCGATATTCCGGTAGCTTCCTTCGACGGTGATCAGGCAGACCCGAGAAACTTCTCCGAGGCTCAGTATGATACCCGCGTTCAGGGCCTGATGGAAATTATGGAAGCAAACAAAGGAGGTAATTAAAATGGCAGTAAAGGAATTATTTGCGCAGCTTCATGAGGTTGCCGCATCTCCGAAAAAACAGCTGGAAAAATATCTGGCTGAGGGCAAAAAGGTTGTAGCTGTTGCTCCCGTTTACACTCCTCAGGAAATTATTCATTCTATGGGAATGGTTCCCATGGGCGTATGGGGCGCTGACATGGAACTGAATGAGTCCAAGAAGTATTATCCGGCTTTCATCTGCTCCATTATGCAGTCTATTCTGGAGCTGGGACTGAAGGGCGAGTATGACGGAGTTTCCGCCATTATTATTCCTTCTCTGTGCGACTCCTTAAAGACACTGGGACAGAACTGGAAATATGCAGTAAAGGATATTCCGTTTATTCCTATGACTTATCCTCAGAACCGGAAACCGGCTTACGGCGTAAAGTTCACAAGAGATGGATATATAAGAGTAATCCGCGATTTAGAGGCAGCAACCGGAACTCATTTTTCCGAATTTGCACTGGCTGAGTCCAACCGGATTTACAATGAGCACAATGCAGTAATGAGAGAGTTTGCAGAGCTTGCTGCAGATGCAGAGATTACTGCTGCCGAGAGAAGCGATGTGTTCAAGAGTGCATGGTTTATGCTTCCGGAAGAGCATACAGCTGTTGTAAAACAGATTAATGAAGAGCTGAAGAAGGGTCCGAAGGCAGAAGGCAAGGTTCGTGTTCTGGTAAGCGGAATTCTCGCAGATTCACCTAACCTGTTAAAGATTTTTGATGATAACGGCATTAAGGTTGTTTTTGATGATGTGGCTCACGAATCCAGACAGTACAAAACCGATATTCCGGAAATGGATAATCCGATTGATGCACTGGCTCAGAAATTTGCAGATATGGACAACTGCACACTGCTTTATGACAGAGATAAAAAGCGTGTAGATTACATCGTAGAACAGGCAAAGAAACACGATGCCAAGGGCGTGATTGTTCTGATGACAAAATTCTGTGATCCGGAAGAGTTTGACTATGTTCCGATTAAGAGAGCATGTGATGCTGCAGGACTTATGAATCTGAATATTGAGGTTGACCGCCAGATGGTAAACTATGAGCAGGCCAATACCATGATTCAGGCATTCAAGGAAATGTTCTGATTGAAATTATAACGGTATAAGGAATAGTATAGTTGATTACTTGAATTATTATAAAGCCAGGTACGGTTATCAAAAGCTCCTATAATAAAAATGGGAGATTTGGTACCTGGCTTTAGATGTGTAAATACAGTTATCAACTGAACAAAGAAAAAAGAGGAACTAATTATGATTAGTAAAGACAAAATGTCGGTTACAGTTGGTGTAGCTTTTGTATGGTTTACTACACAGTTCGGAGGCGGTTTTGCATCAGGTAACCAGTTAAGACAGTACTTTGTACAGTTTGGTGTATGGGCATTTGCAACCTGTATTTTAGCACAGTTTGTCGGTGCCTTTTATCAGTGGTACGGACTGCGCTATGCAAAGAAACACAACGTATATGACTACAGAAGCTTCAATAACAGCTTTTACGGCAAATATTCACCGATTTTTTCCAACCTGTATGAGCTGGTGTATATTGTAACGATCTGTGTTGCTCCGGCAGCTGCCTTTGCAACCGGTGTAAGTACTATGGAAAGTGCATTCGGCATTAACCATTGGGTAGGAACTGCTTTTGTAGGCGTGTTTATCTTCATAGTTGCCGTTTACGGTACCAACGTGGTTCGTAAGGTGGCATCCACTCTTTCGGTTCTGATTGTTGCAGGATTGCTTATTGTATATATCCCCAACATTATTGCTCAGTGGGGCGATATTTCTGCAAATATTGCAGCAAGTGCAGCAAATCCAGCTCCTGCAGGAAAGGCTTTATGGACCAGCATCGTGTATGCTGCATTCCAGCTTGCTGCTATTGGACTGCTGTTCCAGCATGCAAAGCCTTTTGAAAGTCCAGATGATGCAAAGACTTCTATGGTTTATGGATTCTTCGTAAATAGCATTACCTGTCTGATGGCAGTTCTTGGTCTGATGGCAATTACCAATGATCCGAACTTTGCAACTGAGAGTATTCCGCTGCTGATTCTGGTAAACAGAGGCGTTGCACCGTCTATATTAAGACCGATTATCTCTATCTTGATCGTTCTTGGTTCTGTTTCTACAGCAGTAAATATGATTGCAGGTATGTCTAATCGTGTATGTACTTCTCTGGATAAGAACTTTGATCCGACTGCAAAACCAGGAAAAAACGTTATTATTGTTACTCTGGTATGTACTATTTTAGCATTCCTGATTGCTCAGCTTGGTCTGAACAAGATCGTAGCAGTTGGTTATGCTTATCTTGGGTACCTGACGATTCCGGTTATTATGATTCCATATGTAGTACATATGATTGCTACAAAGTTTGATACAAAATAAAACAAATGGTATAGGGTATAGTAAAAAGGAGTTGGAGTATGGAAATATTATTTGTCATCCTAAGTTTAGTGTTACTTATATTTTTATGCTTTAAAGGGGTCCCGATTTTTTTCTCGGCCATGATTTCAGGGATCTTTCTGCTTCTTACGGCAGGAATGAACCCTGTAGAGCAAATGACAACTACATATGTTAATGGTTTGGCTGGATATTTTGGAAAATTTTTCTTTATTTTTGTACTTGGTTCTTTATTTGGAAAGCTTACTGATATTAGTGGAGCAGCTGATGCTATTGCGAAGACCATTATAGATAAATTGGGAGATAAATTTATCATTCCATCTATCGTTATTGCAGGTGCAGTTTTAACATATGGTGGTGTTTCTGTATTTGTTTGTATGTTTACTTTATATCCGCTTATGGTTTCTTTATTTAAGAGAGGAGATATTTCTAGAACATTAATCCCAGCGGTTTATTTTGCAGGAGCAGGAACATTTACAGGAATGATGCCAGGATCTCCGCAGATCCAGAACCTGATGCCAGGTCAGATTCTTGGTACACCCGCAACGGCAGCTATGGTTCCAGGTATGATTGCAGCGGCTTTTGAAGCAATTCTTGTTTTTGTATTTATTATCTGGTATACAAATCGAAGCAAGAAAAAAGGTATGCATTTTGAAATGACTGAAAAGGATAAAGCAATGCTGGAATTGAAGGCAAGTAAGGAATTGCCAGGATTTTTTATTGCATTACTCCCGATGCTGATTCTTCTGGTTGCATTGAATGTTCTTAAGTTAAGTGCAGAGTTAGCTTTGTTTGTAGGTTTTATTTCCGGATTGATATGTTATAGTAAATATATTCCATGGAAAGATATTTGGAAACATTTGAGTGATGGAACAAAGGATGGAACAGGTTCTCTGTTTAATACATCTGCTGTAGTTGGTTTTGGATCTTTAGTGCAGGCTACTCCAGCATTTGCAACATTAATTTCTTCTGTTACAAGTATTGGTGGAAGCCCATTAATCGCGTCAGGATTAGCAGTTACGGTGTTAGCAGGTGTCTGTGGCTCTGGTTCCGGCGGATTGGGAATTGCATTACCAATTATTAAAGATTATTTTGTACCGATGGGAGTTAATGTGGAAGCTCTTCATAGAGTATCAGCGTTGGCAAGTTTAGGACTGGATTCGCTTCCTCATAATGGATTGGTAGTATCTGTGCTTAATGTAACAGAAAATAATCATAAGCAGTCTTATTTCCCGATTTTTGTTACTACATGTGTAATTCCGTTATTAACATTAGTCTTTTTAATTGCTTTATTCTATGCATTTGGAATGGCATAAAATTTGTGGAGAAAGGAGGACATAATATGTTTATAGATTTTCCGGAAATACATACTCCTATTCAAGGAATAGATTTGGTTCCTATCCCTAATATGGTGACAATTAGACAAAGCTATGATCCTACAAAAATAGAAGACATTAAAGGACATATGCAGAAAGAACTCGAGAAGGTCGAAAATAAAGAATCTTATAAAGGAAAGAGAATTTGTTTAACAGCTGGAAGTCGAGGAATTCCTGATTTAGATTTGATGTTAAGAACGATTTGTGATACACTGAAATCATGGGGAGCAGATCCATTTATCATTCCGTCGATGGGAAGCCATGGTGGTGCTACTGCTGAGGGACAGCTGGAAATGTTGGCTGGATATAATATTACAGAAGAAACGATGGGTGTCCCGATTTTATCTTCTATGGAAGTAATTCAATATGGTGAATTAAATGGAATTCCACTGTATTGTGATAAGTATGCTTACGAATCGGATGGTATTGTTATTTTTAACAAAGTGAAACCACATACAGATTTCAGAGGTCCACATGAAAGTGGTCTGGCAAAGATGATTGCTATCGGAATTGCAAAGCATAAAGGTGCATCAATGTTCCATAGTTTTGGCTTTCATCGCTTTACAGAGCTGATACCACCTGTTGCAGAAATATTTTTAAATAAATGTCCATTTGCATTCGGTGTAGGCGTAGTGCAAAATGCATATGATGATATTTGTAATATTGAGGTATGCAATCGGGATAATTTTATGGATGTCGATGCAAGGCTTTTAAAAATTGCAAAAGAAAAAATGGCTAAATTTAAGTTTGATGATATTGATGTTCTGATTATTGATGAGATAGGTAAGAATATCAGTGGAAATGGCCATGATCCAAACGTGACTGGCAGAAACATTACGCATACGTTTGGCGATACATTGAACTTAAAGAAATTGTTTATAAGAGGAATTACGCCAGAAGCACATCATAATGGTTGTGGCCTTGGATCTGCAGATGTAACAACAAGACGATGCCTCAATTCTGTTGATTGGGAGGTTACTTGGACTAATGTATTAACAACAGGATTAATGGATGCATGTCCTATTCCGTTGTATGTAAATACAGACAAGGAAGCGGTATTAATGTGTATCCGGTGTTGTCATAATTTGGATTACAGTAAGGCAAGAGTAGTCCATATAAAAAACACTTTATGCTTGGATGAAATACAGGTTTCAGAACCTCTTTATGAAGCCATAAAAGATATCGATGGGATATCGTATGTAGACGGTCCCAGACCAATGTATTTTGATGAAAATGGTATGATGGATTAATAATGAGGGCTCAAATGAGCCCTCTGGAACCTGTTTAAACTAGTATACAAGTATACAGAAGTGCCTCGATGGCAGGGGAGCAGATTATGAGTCTAGTTTCTAAAACAATCGGAACAATCCTGCGAGAGCGGGCCGAAAAAACTCCGGACTGTCCGGGAATCGGATATCGGGATTATCTGTATTCCTGGAAAGAAATGGATGAAATTTCTGATTTTCTGGCAGTCAGATATCTGGAACTGGGAATCAGAAAAGGAAGCCATGCAGCCATATGGAGCGTCAACAGCCCCAACTGGGTGTTTTGCTTTTTTGCCTTGCTGAAGATAGGTGCAGCGGCAGTGCTGGTCAACACCTGTTATAAGGAAAATGAGCTGGAGGGAATTTTACGGGATAATGATATAGAGTATCTGTTTCACGGATATGGCTGTAAAAGCACTGTATATGAAGATCTTCTAAAGAAGATTCCTGTAGAAAACCTTCCATACCTGAAAAAAATTGTTCCTCTGGAGGAGGATCCGGCGAATAAATGGTATCAGAGAGCCGGATTTCCTCTGGAACTCTCCGGCCGGGAAAAGAAGAAGCTTGACGAAAGAAAAGCTGAGGTGATGCCGGAGGATACGGCCTGTATTATGTTTACGTCAGGCACAACCAGCAGACCGAAAGGAGTAATGTTGTCTCATTTCAGTCTGGTGAATAACTCGGCAGAAATCGCCAGGCAGATGCACTGGAGTCAGAAGGACAAGCTGTGTATTTCCGTACCGCTGTTTCACTGCTTTGGAATAACAGCAGGAATTCTCTGCTGCATTCACAGCGGAGCTCAGGCTCATCTTCTGAAATACTATAAAACTGTAGATGTACTGGAACAGGTGGAGAAGTACCGGTGTACAGTACTCAATGGTGTCCCTACGATGTTTCTGGCAATTCTTCACAACCAGAACCGTTCACAGTATGATCTTTCTTCTTTGAAGAGCGGTATTATTGCAGGTTCGCCTGTGCTTCCGGTGGAATACCAGGAAATCTGCCGGGAACTGGGAATGAAGCATTTGCAGGTGTCCTATGGACAGACAGAGGCTTCTCCCTGTATTGCAATTTCGGACTATGAGGATTCTCTGGAGTTAAAATCTCACACAGCGGGACGGCCGATTCCAGATATTGAGTTTGCAGTACAGCAGTCTGATGTCATTCGAAATGAATCGATGGATGGCTGCCGTAAGGAAGTCTGCGGACGGTATGCGGGAATCTGCGGAGAGATTGTAGTTCGGGGATATAATGTGATGCAGGGCTATTATAAACGGCCGGAGGAAACAAAGGCGGCTTTGGATCCGGATGGATGGCTGCACACAGGGGATCTTGGTTATGTGGACGAGAATGGATGTCTTCATGTAACCGGAAGAATGAAAGAAATGATTATTCGAAGCGGGGAAAATATTTCTCCCGCAGAAATAGAAAACTGTATTATTGAAATGCCGGAAGTGGAAGAGGTAAAGGTAATCGGCATTCCTGCAAAGGTTCTGCAGGAGGAGATTGCAGCCTGTATTATTCCAAAGAACGGAGCTGTGATTGATGAGGAAAAGGTAAGGTCTTATGTAAAATCCCGCCTTTCTGATTACAAGGTTCCAAAGTATGTTCTGACATTTCAAAACTTTCCAATCAACGCCAGCGGAAAAGTCTTTTCCAGGGAACTTCGGGTTCAGGCAGGCGAAATGATAAACCTAAAACATTAAGGAGGAACAAGCATGTATTTAACAGAACAGCATGAGTTAGTGAGGAAATTGGCCAGAGAATTTGCTGAGACAGAGCTGACCAAGGAAATCCTTGACGAGGTAGAGGAATCCGAGGTATTCCCGGAAGAAATCCTGGACAAAATGGCAAAGGCCGGATTTTTTGGAATTAAGGTTCCGAAGGAGTATGGCGGCCAGGGCGCAGACGCACGCTCCTATGTAATCGTTATGGAAGAGATGGCAAGAGTCAGCGGTGTAGCAAGTATTTATGTATCTTCCCCCAATTCCTTATCCGGCGGTCCTTTCCTGCTTTCCGGAACAGAAGAGCAGAAGGCAAAATATCTGACACCGGTTGTAAAGGGTGAAAAGAAAGTCTGCTTTGCACTGACAGAGCCGGGCGCCGGTTCCGATGCAGGCGGCATGACTACAACAGCAGTAAAGGACGGAGATTACTACATCTTAAATGGCCGTAAGACCTTTATTACCATGGCTCCTCTTGCTGACTGGGCTGTTATTTATGCAAAAACCGATATGACCAAGGGAACCAGAGGAATTTCTGCTTTCGTAGTAGACATGAAGCTTCCGGGCGTTTCCTGCGGAAAGCCGGAGAACAAGATGGGTGTAATCGGATGTGCTACCAGTGATATTATTCTGGATAACGTAAGAGTACATAAGAGCGATCTGCTGGGCGAAGAAGGAAAAGGCTTTATCAATGCAATGAAGACTCTGGATACAGGTCGTCTGGGTGTTTCAGCTCAGGCTATCGGCGTAGCTCAGGGCGCTTTGGACGAGGCAATTAAATACGCAAAAGAGAGAAAACAGTTTGGCAGAAGAATTGCAGATTTCCAGGCTATCAGCTTCATGATTGCAGATATGGCAACCAAGCTGGAGGCAGCAAAGAATCTGGTATATAAGACTGCTTACTTAATGGATACTCACCAGGATGCGTCTATGGCAGCATCTATGGCCAAATATTATGCATCAGAGGTCTGCAATGAAATTGCTGCAAAGGCAGTACAGATTCATGGCGGATACGGCTTCATCAAGGATTACAAGGTAGAAAGAATGTATCGTGACTGCCGCGTATTTACGATTTATGAAGGTACCAGCCAGGTACAGCAGATGGTAATCGCAGGAAAATTGCTGAAGAAATAGGAGGAGCTGAGAGAATGAAGATATTAGTATGTGTAAAGCAGGTGCCAGATACCAATGAAGTAAAAATTGATCCGGTAAAGGGAACCCTGATTCGTGACGGCGTGCCCAGTATCTTAAACCCGGATGATGCCAATGCACTGGAGGCAGCTCTTCAGATTAAGGATCAGAATCCGGATACCACTGTTGCTGTTCTGACCATGGGACCGCCACAGGCAACCTACATGCTGAGAGAGTGCCTTGCTATGGGCGCTGATGAGGCATATCTGTTAAGTGACCGTGCATTCGGCGGCGCAGATACCTGCGCAACCTCTACCACCATTGCGGCAGGTATCCGCAAGGTTGGCGATGTAGATGTTATTTTTGCCGGACGTCAGGCAATCGACGGAGATACTGCTCAGGTTGGCCCGCAGGTGGCACAGAGACTGGGTCTTCCGGTTGTAACCTACGTTCAGGATATTAAGCTGGGTGATGGCAAGGCTGTTGTTCAGAGACAGCTGGAGGATGGCTATGAGATCATCGAGGTACAGACTCCCTGCCTGCTGACTGCAGTAAAAGAGCTGAACCAGCCCAGATACATGAGCATCGGCGGCATCGTTGATGCATATAAGAAAGAAATTACTGTTTGGGATCACAATGCAGTAGAGCTGGATCCGAAGGACTGCGGCCTTAACGCATCCCCGACCCAGGTGTTCCGTTCCTTTACACCGCCGCAGAAGGGCAAAGGCGAGATGTTAAGCGGAACCATTCAGGAAATGAGTGCGGTACTTGTTGACAAGCTGAGAGAGAAACACTATATCTAAAGGGAAAGGATGTATAGAAAATGGCAGTAAATGTAATCAAAGAAAAATGTAAAGGCTGTTCCATCTGCGTAAAGAACTGTCCTTTTGAAGCAATTACCATGGAAAACAAGATCGCAGTCATTGGCGCTGCCTGTACCGGATGCGGTGTCTGCGTAGAGAAATGTCCTTTCAAGGCTATTGAGAAAACAGAGGAAGAGCGTGAAGTCAAAGACTTAAGCGCATATAAAGACGTATGGGTATTTGCAGAGCAGAGAGACGGCGTGATTATGCCGGTTGTTATCGAGCTGCTGGGCGAAGGCAAGAAGCTGGCAAATGAGGTTGGCTGCAATCTCTGTGCAGTTCTTTGCGGACATCATGTAGAAGGTCTGGCAGATCAGCTGTTTGAGTATGGCGCAGACAAGGTATATGTGGCAGATCATGAAGAGCTGGCAACCTACCGTACCGATGCATACACCAAGGTAATCAACGATGCCATTGAGGAATATAAGCCGGAGATCGTTCTGTTAGGCGCAACCCATATCGGACGTGATCTGGGTCCCTGTCTGGCAGTTAAGGCAAATACCGGTCTGACTGCAGACTGCACCAAGCTGGAGATTGATCCGGAAGATAAGAAGATCAAACAGACCCGTCCGGCATTCGGCGGAAACTTAATGGCTACCATCGTATGCCCGAACCATCGTCCGCAGATGTCTACTGTCAGACCGGGCGTTATGGAAAAGGCAGCATTTGAGGAAGGCCGCAAGGGCGAGCTGATTAAGCTGAACGTAGAGTTTAAGGAAGGCGACATCCGTACCAAGGTTCTTGAAATTGTGAAGACCATGAAGGATACCGTATCTCTGACTGACGCCGAGATTATCGTATCTGGCGGTATGGGTCTTGGAAAGCCGGAGGGCTTTGAGCTGTTAAAGCAGCTGGCTGACAAGCTGGGCGGTATCGTGGCAGCTTCCAGAGCAGCAGTTGATGCAGGCTGGATTGACCATGCATATCAGGTTGGTCAGACAGGAACCACAGTAAAACCGAAAATTTATATTGCCTGCGGTATTTCCGGCGCGATTCAGCACGTTGCAGGTATGCAGAATTCCGAGCAGATTATTGCAATCAATACCAATGAGAATGCTCCTATCTTTGAAATTGCAGACTACGGCATTGTAGGAGATCTGTATAAAGTAATTCCGGCTATTATGGAAGCACTGGATAAATAAACCGGATAAAATGGGAAAAAGAAGAATATAAAGGAGGTTATAGCAATGAGTAAAAAGTTACTGGAAGGTGTAAAAGTTGTAGAGCTTGCTACCTTTATTGCAGCAGCAGGCGCAGGTCGTTTTATGGCAGACTGTGGTGCAGACGTTATTAAAATCGAGTCTGCAAAGGGTGATCCGCTGAGACATACCGCTCCGTCTGAGGGAAGACCGCTGGATATGTACGAGAACACAACCTGGGATCTGGAGAACGGAAACAAGAGATGTATTTCTCTGAACATGAAGACTCCGGAAGGAAAGGAAGCTTTCTTTAAGCTGCTGGAGGATGCAGATGTTCTGATTACCAACTGGAGAGTACAGGCTCTGGAGAGAGCCGGTCTGGACTATGAGACTCTGAAGGTAAAATTCCCGAAGCTGGTTTACGCAATTGTTACCGGTTACGGTGAGTATGGTCCGGATAAGGATCTTCCCGGATTTGACTTTACCGCATTCTTTGCAAGAGGCGGATATCTGGATTCCCTGCGTCAGAGAGGAACCGTTCCCTTTAACGTTGTTCCCGGCGTTGGTGACCACAACGTAGCTATGAACCTGGCTGCCGGTATCCTGGCTGCTCTGTATCATGCAAAGATGACCGGTGAAGGCGAGAAGGTTGAAACCTCTCTGTTTGAGACAGCTGTATACAACATGGGTATGATGGTTCAGGCTGCAAACTACGAGGGAATTGCACAGCAGTATCCGATTAACATTCGTGAAGGCGCTAACCCGTTTAACTCTGCATGGAGAACTGCAGACGACAGATTTATCCAGACCTGTATGCCGGACTACAACATGTACTACAAACAGTTTATGAAGGCTCTGGGAAGAGAAGATCTGATTGATGATGAGAGATACTTCCCGATTCAGAATCTGCAGGCAAAAGGCCTTGGCACTGAGATGTATGATATCTGTATGGAAGCAATGAGCAAAAAGACAGCAGCTGAGTGGCAGCCGATTCTGAGAGAAGCTGACGTTGCATTCAGCCTGGCACAGTCCTGGAGCGAGATTCTGGAAGATGAGCAGGCATGGGCTAACAACTGTCTGTATAAGATGCAGTATGACAACGGAAATACCAGAACTCTGGTAAGACCGCCGGTAAAATTCCAGGAGATGGGTGTTCCGGAATACAAGGGCGGCCCGCTGATTGGTGAGCAGGGTCCGGAGATTCTGAAAGATCTGGGATACACCGATGAGCAGATTAAGGAATACCAGGAGAAGGGTATCCTGTTTGTCTGGAAGGATGACAGAAAGTAATCAGCAAAGTGAATCAGGTTGCGGAAGATATTTATGAAGTAAAGCTGCCTCTTAAAGGTTCTTCTCTGAAGGAACTGAGCAGCTATATAATAAAAGGCCGGGAGAGAAGCTGCATTATTGATGTAGGATTTGAGACAGAGGAATGTACGAAAATCCTTCTGGATGCAGCAGACGAGCTGGCCCTGGATCGAAGCAGAACAGATATCCTCCTTACTCATTCCCATCGAGATCACTGCGGCAATCTGCCGAATCTGTATCAGCATTTCGGCAGAATCCGCTGCAGTGCATGGGATGCCATGGAGATTACCGGACAGGATCCCATTCCCAGAGAAGCATATATGGAAAACAGCTTTTTAAAATGCGGGATTCCAGGAAAGCTTTTAGAGAGGATGCCTCCGCAGATTGATATTTCTGTTCCTGTTCCGCAGGAAAAGGTTTCTGCGGCAGAGGAGCAGGATGTGCTTTCTTATGGAAGGTATCGCTTTCGCGTGATGGATTTGAAGGGGCATATGCCCGGAATGATTGGATTTTATGATGAAGGCGCGGGGATTTTCTTTTGCGGAGATCATGTACTGAATAAAATAACGCCGAATATCGGCTATTATAAGGAAGGCGATCATTCGCTGGCCAATTATATCAGTAATCTGAAAAAAATCAGAAACCTTCCGGTCACTCATGTGTTTCCGGCTCATCGCGGGGAGATTGCCTGTCTTTCCGACCGTGTAGATGAGATTTTGGAGCACCATAGAGAGCGTCTGGATGAAATTACCGGTGTTCTTTCTGCAAAGCCCATGTGTGCATTTGAAGTGGCTGGAAAAATGACCTGGTATTATAAAGAAGGGAATTTTCAGGACTATCCTCTGGTAATGAAATGGATGGCAACTTCTGAAATCCTTGCTCATCTGCAGTATTTGTGGGAGCAGGGAGAGGTAAGCCGCTTTGGAGGTCCGGGAGAAACGTATATTTACCGGTATGGAAGCTGATAGAAATGAAACGGCTGCGGAATGCAGTCTGTATCAGGGGGCAGGAACGGCTTGAAAAAGCTGTTCCTGCCCCTTGTGCTTTGTAACAGGGATTTTCCAGAAAAGTATTGCAATATTACAGTCATTTTATATAATAGGGTGTTGGGGGCAAAGGATGGTTGTCCCGTTTGCGAAATAGGTATCAGGAGTAGACAAGATGCAGAAAGTAAAAAATACACGGGTTATGGATATGACAGAGGGAAGTGCGGCAAAGCTTTTGTTTGCTTTTGCACTTCCGATTTTTCTGGGAAATCTGTTTCAGCAGCTTTATAATCTGGCAGATACTGCCATTGCCGGTCATATGCTGGGGGATGGAGCGCTTGCACAGATTGGAGCGACGGCGGCTCTTTACAGCATGATTACCGGCTTTGCTTTTGGACTGAATACCGGCTTTGCGCTGGTAGTAAGCCGGTTTTTCGGCGCAGGCGACAAGCGGGGAGTCCGGCGTGCATCCGGCTGGATGGTGGTTCTGGCAGTCATCTGGGCAATGATTTTGACAGGAGGTTTTCTGGCTGTGCGGCGTCCCCTTCTGGAAGCTTTGAATATACCGGACAATGTTATGGAAGGGGCTTTAAGCTATATTACAGTAATTCTGGCAGGAATTCCCCTGACCATGGCCTATAATCTGGAGGCAGGTCTTTTGCGGTCTGTGGGAAACAGCATGACGCCGCTGTATTTTCTGATGTTCAGCTGCGGACTGAACGTGGGGCTGGATTATTTGTTTATGGGACCTCTCTGTATGGGCGTTCAGGGCGCGGCAGCTGCAACGGTGATTTCTCAGGGAATCAGCGCGGCGCTGGGCTTTCTCTATATTGTACGCAATTATGAACAGCTGCGTTTTACACTGGAGGATTTAAAGTCAGCGCCGGAGCTTTCCGGGGAAATGTTTCTGACCGGCTTCAGCATGGCGATGATGAGTACGATTTACAGCATCGGAAGTGTGATTCTGCAGAGCAGCATCAATGCCCTGGGAAGCGTGTACATTGCGGCTCAGGTAGGAGGACGGCGCCTGGTGGAGCTGTTTATGATGCCTGGAGGAGCGTTGTCTTCCAGCTGCGCTACCTTTGCCAGCCAGAACTTTGGAGCAGGAAAAAGGGGAAGGATTGCCAAAGGAGTGAAGGCCGCTTTTTTCATGTATCTGGTATGGTGGCTGTTTGCTCTGGTCTTTGCAGTTTTTCTGGCGCCTGCGGCAGTGGAGCTGATTACAGGAAGCCGGAGCAGGGATGTGATTTCCAATGCGGTTTTGTACATTCGTGTCAGTATTCCCATGTTTCCGCCCATGGGCTTTCTTGTGATTATGAGAAATGCTCTGCAGGGAATGAGACACCGGATTGCTCCGCTTTTATGCAGCAGCCTGGAGCTGATTGGAAAGGTGATTTTCGGGTACTGGATTGTTCCGGTAATGGGATATCCGGCAGTCTGTGCCTGTGAGCCGGTGACCTGGGTCATCTGCTTCCTGTTTATTGCAGGAGCAGCATTCCTGTGGAGAGAAGAGTTTCGTGACCCGGCGGAAATATAGAGAAAACAGGGTGTGAAAACGGTGGACGGGAGTAATCTCAGACATCAGAGAAAGGCAGGAAAAAGAATGCGGGAAAAATTAACAAAAACAGATGTGGAGAAAATTCAGGCAGAAATCGAACACAGAAAGCTGGTTGTTCGTCCGGAGTGCCTGGAGGCAGTAAAGGAAGCTCGTGCTCACGGGGATCTCAGTGAAAATTTTGAGTATCATGCGGCAAAGCGGGAGAAGAATCAGAATGAAAGCCGGATCCGCTATCTGGAAAATATGCTGAAAAATGCAATTCTTATTTCAGATACCTCCAAAGAGGATGAGGTGGGAATCAATAATACAGTAACGCTCTACATGGAGGATGATGACGAGGAGGAGGTATACAAGCTGGTCACCAGTATCCGGGGCAATTCCATGCACAATATGATCAGCACAGAGTCTCCTCTTGGAAAGGCCATTCTGCGGCATAAGGAGGGAGATCGCGTTCTGGTTAAGGCCAGTGACACCTACAGTTATTATGTGGTAATCAGAAAAATTGAAAACACCTCTGATTTTGGGGACGAGATCAGAAAATTTTAAAACACCTGTGGATAACAGGCAGGGATTCAGACAAGGAGTGGTATTCTGCAGAGTACCGCTTCTTTTTTTGTTCAGGAAATGACATACGATGGCAAAAAAATAAAAAAATAAATTTATTTTGAAAAAAGGCTACCGCAATCCCACTGGCTTTAGGCGGTGGGTTAAGGTAGCTAAGAGTAGTGGCTTGTGTTATACTTACGCCATGGGAA
>OGYI01000795.1_pt1 | contig 36692 bp, 34 predicted proteins | sample 1576521 | NCBI WGS metagenome assembly OGYI01 (sample SAMEA3541484, study PRJEB24748) | human gut metagenome | biome: human gut; feature: human-associated habitat; material: faeces | place: China | collected 2012
CTTCAGCACCTGGTATTGCCGCTGGCGGGCGAGGTCGGGGTTCTCGGAGAGCGCGTAGGCGCTCGGCGCGTTTGGTATGCCGGCCAGCAGCGTGCACTCGCCCGCATCGAGTTCCTGCGGCTCCTTGCCGAAGTAGCCTGCGCTGGCATTGCCGATGCCCTCGTAGCCGTCGCCGAAGTAGATGGAGTTCACGTAAAGCTCCAGTATCTCCCGCTTCGTGAAATGCTGTTCCATGGTCAGCGCCATGAACACCTCGGCCACCTTGCGCTCGATGGTCTGCTCCTGCGTGAAGTACTGGTTCTTCGCCAACTGCTGAGTGATGGTGCTGCCGCCCTCTACGATTGATCCGGCTTTGAGGTCGTTCACGAGAGCGCGGCCGGTGGCGATGGCATCGAAGCCCGGGTGGGCGTAGAACCGATGGTCTTCCACGGCCACGACCGCCTGCAGATACAGGTCGGGCAGCTCCTGGATGGGCGTGAAGCCGGATGCGCTCTCTATGCGCTGCTCCATCTCGTCCAGCGGGAGTGCAGCCAGAGCCTCGCGGTACTGATTGAAGCCCCGTGCCACGAAGAACGTGACGGCGAGCGCCACCAGGATGATAGCGAAGATAAGCAGGCTCCCGACAAGCCGTGCGACCGGCCGGTCCGGGGTGGTGCGCTGCGTGCTCGGTGCCATGGCGGTGCCTTTCCCTAACCTTGTTTCCCTATGCTCTCTGTTATACCGAGCCTTCCTTAACGCAACCTTACCGACCGCTTGCCCGGGCCTTACATTCCTGAAAGGAAGATCGGCGAGGATATGCTACCGATGCGCTATACTTACGGCGGTTGAGCGGCTGTCCTCAGGAGGAGACGGGCGCGACGGAGCGGTGAGGATGGTGGCGGACATGATGATTTCGACGAAGGGGCGCTACGCCCTGCGGCTCATGATCGATATTGCCAGCCGCGAGCAGGATGGTTCCCCCGTGACCATGCGCCAGGCGGCCGCGCGCGAGGACTTGTCCGTGAAGTACCTCGAGCAGCTGGGCGGCGCCCTGGTGAAGGCCGGCATCCTGAAGAGCATCAGGGGGGTGAGCGGCGGCTACCTGCTTGCCAAGCCCGCCGAGGACATCACTGCCGGCGACGTGCTGCGCGCCACCGAGGGCAGCTGCGCCCCCGTGGCCTGCCTCGAGGACGGCGCCGAGGCCTGTCCGCGTCGCGGCGAGTGCGTGGCCGTGAACTTCTGGCGCGGCCTGGACCGCACCATCGAAGGCTACGTTGACGGCGTCACCCTGGCCGACCTTGTGAAGATGGGCTGACACCCGTCCGCTCGCGGCAACGGGCCTCGGAAGTCCCGCTTTTCGCTCAGGCGAAAGGCGAGCCAGGCGGATACCGCGTAGAGCACCCATTAGCGGAATCCGACCAAGACGGCAGCCGAGGGCGCGTAGAACGTCTTGCCTTGCATGGGTGCCTTCTTCCTTGAGGCAGGGCTTTGGGACCGGCGGCTTCGGCTAGAAGTCGCGCCGCCGGTAGGCGGCGAGGCATGCAGCGCAGGATGCGGCGTACAGCGCGAAGGCGGCTGCTGTCAGGGCACCCGCTGCCACGAGGAAGGTCTCGGGCGACGTGGCGATCGAGACGAGCCCGCCGAGGAACGCGGGCGCTGCCTCCGGCCTGGCCCAGATGCTGACAATCGGGTTGATGCCAAGCACCGACACCATCATGACCAGCGCCATCGCGTAGCGCGGCCCGTTTCCCATGCCGAAGCTGAAGAACGTGGGCAGCATGATTCCCCCGACCACGAACGCGAGCGCAAACGACACGGCAACGGACCAGGCGAGCCCGACCGCGTCGAAGCCGCCCGGGCGGAGCGTAAGCGCCGCATAAGCCGGCACTACCTGTACGGCCAGTGTGACGACCAGGTAGAGCGCCACGCCCATCAGCGTGCCCGCCACGGCGACGGCTGCGAGGAACGCGTAGCGCCCGAGCACGACGCCCGTGCGGGTGAGCGGCATGGTCAGGCGGAACCGGCTCCAATCGCGCCGATCATCGTAGAGCGCGAGCGCCTGCGCGACCGAGATCACGGACAGCTCTCCGAAATACGGGATGATGCCCGGGTGGCTGCCCATCATGAGGGCGGCCAAGCCTCCCATGCCCAGGAGCAGCAGCAAGTAGCGCCGCAGCAGCTTCTTAACGGTGACGAAATCCATCAGGAACATCGTTTTCATGGGCAGGGCTTCCTTCTCGTCGGTCGGCGCGCTCTGGCGCCCGGCAGAAGTGCCGCCTGCCTGGTGAGCGGTGCAGGCGGCACGGGGATGCTGCTTAGAACTCCCGCCTTTCGTACAGCTTCACGGAAAGCATGCACGAGAGCACGGTGAGCACGGCCATGAGGGCGATCACCGCGGCAACCAAGGTGACGGTGCCCGTCGGCGTGCTCGCCCAAGTGGCAAGGTCGAGGACGAATGCGGGCGGGGGACCGGCCTTCTGCACGAGCACCGTGCCGATGGGCAGCAGGATGATGAACGCCAGCGGAAGGTAGCGCACGGCTTTCGTCATGCCGAAGCGCGCGACGAGAGGCAGGGCGACGAGCCAGAGGGCGAGCGAGAACGCGATGGAGGCTGCAACCATGCCCAGCGCTATCTGCCAGTCCATGCCCTCAAAGAGGCCGGCAAACAACACGGTCTGCGGAAGCGCAAGCGACAACCCGTACACGATGGCGGTGACCGCCATGCCCAACACGAGCCCGACCAGCGTCATGACAACGAATGTGGCGTAGCGGCCCTGTACGACGTTCGCGCGCGAGAGAGGCAGCGTGAGGCGGAAGCGCTCCCAGTCGTTGCGCTCGTCGAAGGCCACCAGCGTGAAGCCCACCGAGTAGGCCAGCATGAGCGCCATGATGGGCATGATGCACAGGGCGGAGCCGGTGGATACCGTGAGGACCAGGGCCACCACCACACCCAGAAGCAGCTGCGACCGCGCGAGCTTCTTGGCCGTCAGCAGGTCGAACATGAGCATGGTCTTCATCGGGCCTCTCCTTTCAGCATGAGCGACATGTACGTTTCGATGTCGGCCCGCTCCAATACGATTTGGGGGAACCTCGCCGCGAACGACTGGCGGTCAGGGACGAGGACGGTGATACCGTAGGTGTTGCGCTCGTAGCGCATCCCTCCGCGGGGGAAGAAGCCGCTGTCCGCAATGGCGTCAAACTCGGCCGCGCGGCACTGGGCCACGCCGGCCAGGTCGGTGATGACATCCTTCTCCACCGAGAACACGATGCGGCCCGCATCGATGCACACGATGTAATCCGCGATTTTCTCCAAGTCGCTGGTGATGTGGCTGGACATGAGGATGCCGCGGCTCTCGCAGTCCATGTACAGGCGAAGCGTGTCGAGCGCTTCCTCGCGGGCCATGGGGTCGAGCCCGGCCGTGGCCTCGTCGAGCACGAGCAGGTCGGGGTTGTGGGCCAGCGCGCACGCCAGCGATAGCTTCATGCCCATACCGCGCGACAAGTCCTTCACCGTCTTGTCCTGGGGCAGCTGGAACGCATGGGCGAACGTGCGGAATGCGCCAGGGTTCCAGTCCTTGTAGCTTTGGGCCATGAGCTTGCTCACCGTGTCCACCGTGAGCTCCTCGGGGAACGAGCACGTGTCGAACACCACGCCGATGCGCTGTTTGAGCTGGGCAAGGCGCCTCTCGGGCGCACCGGTCACTTCCTCGCCGAAGAGCGAGATAGATCCGCCGTCGGGGCGGATGAGCCCGAGTATCGCCTTGATGGTGGTGGTCTTGCCGGCGCCGTTGGAGCCGATGAAGCCTACGACGCTGCCGGTCGGCACGCTTAAGGAGATGCCCTCCAGGTCAAAGCCGTCGTAGTGCTTTTCCAGATTCTGTATACGTAAAAGGTCGCTCATCAGTCGTCACTTTCTTCCGTGGTCGAACGGTCTGGGGTGCAGCCCTGCGGGCGCCATCCCCGGTCAGTCCTCCATGAGGAGGTCGAGCATGTCGTGGAGCTCGCCCGGCGCGACGCCCGCGCTGCGGGCCTCTTCCACCGCGCGCGCCATCAGATCCTCGATGTGCTTCAGGCGCTCCTCGCGCAGAAGCTCCATGTTGCCGCCGGCGACGAAGCTCCCCTTGCCCTGCACTGTCTCGATGAACCCTTGGGCCTCGAGGTCGGCGTAGGCGCGCTTCGTGGTGATGACGCTGATGCGCAGGTCGTTCGCCAGCGCGCGCATCGAGGGAAGCTGAGCGCCTTCCGCGAGCGTGCCGTTCAGGATGAGGTTCTTCATCTGGGCAGTGATCTGCTCGTAGATGGGCTTGTCGCTTGCGTTCGAGATGATGATGTCCAACGGTGCTCCTCGTCTTGTTCTTTGAGGGGGCGCCTGGCGTCCCAAGCACTCCCGGTGGCGGAGCCGCGACGTCTCGCCGCTTCGCCCGACGGCTGGGAAGCACGTTCTTTCCCCGCCGCCCGAGGGTCCCCTACCTTGCACCCCGCCTCGCAGCATGCAATGTGTATATACCCTATATGCACACTATAAACACCTAAGGCGAAGGGTGTCAAGGGGAAGGAGGCGAAATTCGCGGAACTTGAAAGTAATACGGTATTACGATACACTGCTCTCCAGTGATTGACAGGAGGTTTGGCATGGACGCTGTAACGGAAAAGGGTGACCCCAGGACCTCGAAGAAGGCGATTGACAAGGCTTCGGATAAGTCGGGTCGAGTCGACTCCATCGTCACCGCCCGTGTGCCGACGGAGATCAAGAAGCAAGGCAATGCTGTGTTGGAGAAGATCGGTGCTACTCCTACCGAGCTGATCAATTCGGCATACGAATATGCCATTTCGCATGGGAGCTTGCCAACCGAAGGGGGGTTCGTGCGCCCAGGCCCGAGGAAGCTGACACCGGGCCAAAAAAACAAGCTCAAAGAGCGCGGACGTAGGATGCTGGTCAAGCCCGGTGGCGATGTCCTGAACGGTCGTTCGCTCAAAGACGTTCTCGCTGAAATGAGGCATGCCGATTATGAGGCTCTTTCTTGATACGAACGTGCTCATCGATCTCTACCAGGAACGGCATCCGTACTATGAAGACATGAAAAAGCTTCAGATCATGGAGGAGTTCGGTGATGCCGAGCTATGGGCTTCGGCGAAATCGTTCACCGATATTTACTACATTATGCGGAAGGAATGCGTCGGCGCCGACATACTCCGCGGCTTTGATGCGAGTTTCGAGTTCCTTCGCATCTGCTCGATTGACGGGGAAGACGTGAAAAGCGCCGTGAGGCTCGAATGGATAGACTTCGAGGATTGCGTGATCGAAATGGCCGCTCGAAAGGTAAAGGCCGATTTTCTCCTTACTCGGGATGCGGCCGGCTTTGCCCAATCGAAGATCCCGGTAAAACGCCCCGAGGCATTCCTCGATTGGGTTGAGAGAGAGCGCGGACTTTTGTACGGAGATATCGACTGGTGGAGTGATGGGGAGGAATGATGGTTGACGTGCTGTTCTTGGAGTACCCGAAGTGCTCCACCTGCAAGAAGGCGAAGGCGTGGCTCGATGCGCACGGCGTGGCGTATGCCGACCGGCACATCGTTGAGGACAACCCGACGGCCGACGAGCTAGCGGCGTGGCATGCGGCCAGCGGGCTGCCGCTGCGGCGCTTCTTCAACACGAGCGGCATGGTGTACCGCGAGCGCAACGTGAAGGCGCTCCTCGACGCGGGCATGGGCGACGAGGAAGCGTACGCGCTCCTTGCGGAGGACGGCATGCTGGTGAAGCGGCCGCTCGTGGTGGGCGAGGGTTTCGTGCTCGTGGGCTTCAAGGAAGCGGAATGGGAGCAGGCGCTGCTGGGCTAGCAGGTAGTCTGGCGGCTGCGGATGCTTCATTTGATCTGCGGCGTATCAGAGCTCGTCGGTGTCGAGGCAGAGCGTGAAGGGGCCGTCGTTCACCAGGGACACGTCCATATACGCGCCGAAGCGGCCCGTTTCCACGCGGGCGACGTCGCGTCGGGCGCGTTCGACGAACCACTCGTAGAGGCGGTTGGCCTCGTCGGGTGCACCGGCGCCCGTGAACGAGGGGCGGTTGCCCTTCTTGCAGCTGGCGTACAGCGTGAACTGCGACACCACCAGCACCTCGCCTCCGACGTCGGCCAGCGATAGGTTCGTCTTGCCGTCGGCGTCCTCGAAGATGCGCAGGCGCGCGATCTTGCTCCATAGGCGCTCGGCTTGCTCCTCGCCGTCGCCGTGGCCCACGCCCAGCAGGATCAGCAGGCCGTGCCCGATGCTGCCTGCCGTCTCGCCGTCGATGTCCACCTGTGCGCTGCTCACGCGCTGAATCACTGCTCGCATGGATGCTTCCCTTCCTTTGCCCGCGATGCACAGGTCGCCCGGAACGCATGCTGGGATGCACGCACCGCTGCGCCGCCTGGCGTGCGTTCCGAGGCGCTTCGCCAGCTTCGCATGCTGATCGCGGTTTTTTACCGTCCGACCCAGTATACCGGGGTTTACAGTGGGAGCGTGCCGGCGTATAACGATCTGCAACCGAGCGAAGGCGCCCTAGTGCCGCCGCCCCCGACGTAAGGAGCGAAACCCATGACGTACGCGATCGTCTACGACAGCAGAACCGGCAACACCGAGGAACTCGCGCGCGCCGTGGCCGGGGCGCTGCCCGCGCAGGGGTGCCTGGCGTTCGGGCGCGTGGGCGAAGTGGACGCCGCCTCCATGGCGCAGGCCGACCGCGTGTATGCGGGCTTCTGGACGAACCGGGGCGACTGCACCGACGAGATGGGGGAGCTGCTGGCCGGCCTGGCGGGCAAGGAGGTGTTCCTGTTCGGCACGTGCGGGTTCGGCGCCGACGAGACGTACTTCGCCGGCGTGGCGGCCCGCGCGGCCGCCCATCTGCCAGAGTCGGCGCAGATCGTGGGCACGTTCATGTGTCAGGGCCGCATGCCTTCGAGCGTGCGCCGCCGCTACGAGCACACGGCCGCGCAGAACCCGGCGCAAGCCGCCCGCATGGCGCAGCTCATCGCGAACTTCGACGAGGCGGCCGCGCACCCGAACGACGACGACCTTGTGCGCCTGCGCGCCAAGGTGCAGGCCGCGCTTTCGGCCTAAGGCTCGGGGCCGCCGGCCCCCGAGCACGTGCGAACCGCTGATTCCGCAGCGAGAAACGGAGGACTCCCATGGCGAACCTCACCGATATGCCGAACATCGGCCCCCATGCCGCCGAGCAGCTTGCCCAGGTGGGCATCGTGACGCCCGAGGACCTGATGGCCGCAGGGGCCGAGCGGGCATGGCTCAAAGTGCAGGCCATCGACCCCGGCGTGTGCCTGCACATGCTCTACGGCTTGGAGGGTGCGGTGCAGGGCGTCCCGAAGAAGGAGCTCGACCCCGCTCGCAAGCAGGAGCTCAAGGCATTCATGGACGCGAACAGGCCGGCGTAGGGGACGCGCCGCGGAAGATCTGCCCGCGTCCGCAGGAACGCCGCGCAACGGCAGGAAGCCCCCGCAGCGCCCGGCGCGGCGCGGGAAGGAGCGCGGCCGGCGTGGCGGGGGCTTCGGTGGAAACGTCGTGCTGATTGTCGCACGACAAAATGGTATGCTGTGCAGGAGACTGCGCCGGCGGGTGCGGCAGGCGGCGGAGACGGCGAGAGGGGGAGCGGTGGTCTTCGGCGAGCTCATCGTGTGGTACCTGTTCCTCGGCGGCACCGCCGCCGGGAGCTTCGCGGTGCTCTCCGCCATCGACCTGCACACGGCCTTCTCGCATGCGAACGGCCCGTGCCTCGCTTGCGCGCCTCGTAGGCATCGCGGCCGTCGCGCGCGCTCGGCGACGCAGCGGCGCATCGCCCAAGCGGGCTACGCCGCCGCCTTCGTCATGCTGGTGGCGGGCATGCTGTGTCTGCTGGCGGATCTCGGCCGGCCGGAGGCGTTCTACCTGCTGTTCCTCTATCCCACCGGCAGCTTCGTGTCCGTGGGGACGTTCGCCCTCACGCTGTTCGGGGCCTGCCTCGTCGTGGCGCTTGCGGAATCCGTGCTCACGTTGGGCTCTGCGTGGGAGAGGGCGGCGCTCGTTGCGAAGGCGCTTGGAGCGGTGCTGGCCGTCGTCGTGATGGTGTACACAGGGCTGCTCCTGAAGAGCGTCGTTGCCGTGGACCTGTGGCAGTCGGCGTGGCTGCCCGTGCTGTTCCTGTTCTCGGCGCTCTCGTGCGGTTGCGGCGTCGTGCTCTTGTGCACCTGCTTCTGCGCGTCCTTCCCGGGCGTGCTCGTGTGGGTCCGGGGGCTGGCCGTCGCGGATGCCGTGTTCATCGTGCTCGAGGCGCTCGCGGCGGCGGCATTCGCGGCGACGGCGAATGCCGCGAGCGCCGGCCGGCCGTTCGACGCGCTGCTTGCGGGAGACCAGTCCTGCGTGTTTTGGCTCGGCTTCGTAGGATGCGGTATACTGGCGCCTCTGGCTATCGAAGCATCCGCGTTGGCCGCTCGACGCAGCCATCGGAGCAGCGTCGTCGCCGTGTTGGCGGTGCTCGTCCTGGTTGGTGGCCTGAGCCTGCGGTTCGTGCTCGTGAACGCCGGCGTCCAAACCGCAGTGTGAGAAACGACGGGACCGATGGCAACGAAGGACATACCTCCCTTTACCTTGAGCGACCAGAGCGACCTGCCGCTGTGGGTGCAGCTGCGCGACCGCATGGCGTACCTCATAAACTCGGGGTTCTACCAGCCGGGCGAGAAGCTGCCTACCGTGCGCAAGTACGCCGCCGACCTGCACATAGCCTACAACACGGTGAGCAAGGCCTACATGGGTCTGGAGCGCGACGGCTACGTGACCACGGTGCGCGGCAGCGGCGTGTTCGTCAGCGACCCGGGCACGTTCCCCCGTGAGGGTGGCCAGGCGGACCTGCTGGTCGAGGAGTTCGTGAAAAGCTGCCTTGAAGAGGGGATGACCTACGACGACATTCCCAAGCTCGTGTCGAAGCACATACGGAAGATGAAGAGGGACCATGAAGAGAAGCAATAAAGAGCGTATCGCGCGGGACGAGCGGGACTCCTACCGCCGTTCGGAGATGGAGTTCGGCGTCGCCGCCGACGCCTATCGCTCCGATCCCAGCAGGAAGGCCACGCGCAACGGGGCCGTGATGGTGACGGTGGTGCTCGCGCTGGCCGCCTTCCTTGCGGTGCTGGCGCTGTGGTACGTGGTTGCGGGCGGCTTGAGCCTTGTCGGCATCGCCGTCGCGCTCGTCGTGGGGCTCGGGGTGCTGTCGTCGGTCCACGTGTGCCTCGAATGGGAGCGCGCGGTGATCATGCGCCTGGGCCGGTTCAACCGCTTGGCGGGCCCCGGCATATTCTTCAGCATCCCGCTCATCGAGTTCAGCACGCTGCGCGTGGACCAGCGCACGACGGCCACCCCTTTCGGGGCCGAGGAGGCGCTGACCAGCGATCTGGTGCCGCTCGACGTGGATGCCGTGCTGTTCTGGATGATATGGGACCCCGAGAAGGCCTGCATGGAGGTGGAGGACTGCCGCTTCGCCGTGGCGCTGACTGCGCAGACGGCGCTGCGCGACGCCATCGGCCGCGCGTCGGTGTCCAACGTGGTGATGAGGCGCCACCAGCTGGACCAGGAGCTGCAGGAAGCGGTGGAGGCGAAGGTCACCGATTGGGGCATTGCGGTGCTCTCGGTGGAGATCCGCGACATCATCATCCCGAAGGAGCTGCAAGGGGTCATGTCCCTGGAGGCCCAGGCCGAATGCCGCAAGAACGCGCGCATCACGCTCATGGAGGCCGAGCGCGATGTGTCCGCTATCCTGCAGGAGGTCGCTGAAACCTACTCCCATGACGAGATAGCGCTCTCGCTGCGCAAGATCCACCTGGTGTACGAGGGCATGCAGGACAACGAGGGCACCGTCGTGGTGCCGAGCGCCTACAGCGAGGGCTTCACGCTCGATCCGAACAAGGACGCCCCGAAGGCTAAAGGAAACCCCGCAACTTAGTTATACCTAAAATAGTATAAAGACAGTAAAAATTGTCGTGCGACACTCTTGATTGTCGCACGACAATTTTCCATAATAGGCGACAGAGGGATCGGCCGATTTCCTGCAAACACGCATCCGAGCGATCGCTGCGCCCACGCCCCCTTCCCAGGAGGCGGTGCGCCCGAGAGGCTTGGGCGAGGCGCGTGCCATCGTGGCGCGCGCCGCAAAAAGAGGCGCCTGCAGAGGGCGGGCGTTATGGGAAGAGGAGGCTTGAGCATGGGGCTTGAATCTTTGTATTTGTTCACTATGCTGGGAGGCTTGGCCGCCGGCGCGTACGCGTTCGACGCCGGCCTGCGCCGCACGCGCGAAGGCAGCCGTCCATGGCTGGTTCCCCTGGTCGTCGTGGCGCTGTTCGCCGTGGGTATGGTTGCGGCCACCACGCACGTGCACAGCATTCCGCGTGCGGTCGAATCGGTGTTCGGCGGTACGGTCAACTTCGGGTCCGGCATGATCCAGGAAGTCGCCGTTGCCGGGTGCTTCTTCGTGCTGGCGGCCATCGACCTGGTGGTGACGCTCGTCCGCAAGAGCAGCCCCTACGCGCTGCGCGTGGTGGGCGCTATCGCGGGCGTGATCTGCATGGTTATGATGGGCGTGGCCTACATCGACATCTATGGCAACCCCGTGTGGTGCAACGCCCCGGCGACCATCCTCACGTTCGTTGCCGGCGACCTGGCCATGGGCTTGGCGCTGTTCGCCGTGCTGGCCTCGGCTGACTACGCGGGCAAGCTGCTGCGCTTGGCGGCCTTCATCGTGAACGCCGTGCTGGCCGTGGGGCTCGTTCTGGAGGCTGTCGCTTTCTCGGGCGAGGGCTTCAGCCCGATCAGCCAGATCGCGGGACTCGTTATCGCGCCGGTCGTCTCCGTCGCGCTCGTGGCGCTGTCGTCGAAGATCAAGAACAAGAAGGCGCTTGCGATTGCCGTCTGCGTTGCCTCGATCGTCGGCGTCGCCATCGCACGCTACGCGTTTTACGCAACCTGCACGGTGGCGTAGGGAAGCAAAGGGGGATTCATCGTGAGCATTCAATCCAAGAACATTTCTCGTCGCGGCTTTCTGGGCGCGTCGGCGGCGGTGGCCGCGAGCGCTGCCCTGCTGTCGGCCACGGGCTGCTCCGCGGAGGCGAGCCTCGACGCCGCCGATAAGCACGAGCTGCCCGTCGACCCGGCCGAGGGCGGCGAGTGGGTGGCGGCTGCATGTTGGCACAACTGCGGCGGACGCTGCATGAACAAGGTCATGGTCAAGGACGGTGCCGTCGTGCGCCAGAAGACCGACGACACGCACGAGGACTCGCCGGACTACCCGCAGCAGCGCGGCTGCGTGCGCGGCAAGGCCCAGCAGCAGCAGTGCTTCGGCGCCGACCGCGTTCTCTATCCGCTCAAGCGAAAGGGTTGGAAGCCGGGCGGCGGAGAGAATTCAAACGGACAGATGCGCGGTAAGGACGAGTGGGAGCGTATCAGCTGGGACGAGGCCATTGACCTGGCATGCCAGGAGATCAAGCGGATCAGCGACGAGTACGGCCCGACTGGCTTCTACTGCAAGTCTCCGGATGCCAGTATCAACGTCATGTGCGGATGCGTGCGCGGTTGGGACACCACTTCGCACGGAACTTATACGCTGGGATGCGACATGATCGGCCTTCCGCCGACTGATTGCGGCAAGGCGAACGACCGCTTTGACTTGAAAAATGCTGACTACATCATCCTGTATTCGTCGAATCCTACGTGGTCGGCAGCCGGCACGCCAACTTATTACTTCATTCAGGCCAAGGAGGCAGGTGTGAAGTTCGTGACCGTCGACCCGCTGTACAATGCAACGGCGCAGACGCTCGACGCCGACTGGGTTCCGGTGCGAAACGGCACCGACATGTCCTTCATGCTTGCCGTGGCTTACGAGATGCTGCGCCTCGACAAAGAAGAAGGCGATATCGTAGATTGGGATTTCATCCACAAGTACACGGTAGGCTTTGACGCAGAGAGCATGCCTGCAGATGCAAAACTCAACGAGAACCTTATGGACTATCTGCTGGGTGTCTACGACGGGATTCCGAAAACGCCCGAGTGGGCCGAGCCCTTCTGTGGCGTTCCGCCCGAGCAGGTGACGGAGTTCGCGCGCATCCTAGGCAAAAACAACAAGACCATGCTTTTGCACAACTACGGAATGGTGCGCTGCAACGGATCCGAAATGATTCCCCAGATGCTCATGACGCTGGGCGCGATGGGCGGCCACATGGGCAAGTCGGGACACGCTTGCGGAGGCAACTACCATGCCAATGCGGGCAACTACGGGCCCAATCTGGTGACCGCAGGGAGCGCTAAGACTCCCAAAACGAAGAATCCCTGTTCCACGGGCGTGCGCCAGCCGCAGCTCTATGATATTATTCTCAACGGTGGTGGAACTTTCTACGACGTGTCCAATTCTTACGGGAGCTTCCACGAGCCTATTCCGACGACGCTCGGTCCCATTAAGGGTATCTTCCATGTGACCGATGCGACGCTGCAGACTTCGCTGCATCAGAAAGCGGGTATCGAAGCCCATCGTGCTGTGGACTTCGTGCTTACGCGCGCCCAGTTCATGACGACGAACGCCCTCTATTCGGACATCATTCTGCCCGTCACGACCGAGTGGGAGCGCGTTGGTTCGGTGACGTCGTGCAACCGTGAGTTCGTGTATTGCTATTCGCAGGTGACCGAGCCGCTTGGCGAGGCGAAGACCGACCAGGAGATCGGCACGCTGCTGCTCGAGGGTATGGGAATGGATCCGAAGCTTGCCTACAATACCTCGGAAAAGCAGCAGTTCTTCGAGCAGATTTCCGGTTGCAAGGTCATGGGCGACGACGGCAAGATGGGACCGCTCGTCACCATCACTGATTCCGATATCTCGGAATGGGGGGTGACTGGAGTTCCCCAGAAGGGCGTGATCTCGCTTGCTGATTTCATCAAGAACGGCGGTTACCAGTTTGAGCGCAAGCCCGATGATGGGCACGGCTTTATCGGCTACGAGGATTTCGTGTCCGATCCTGTTGCCAATCCGCTCTCGAGCGCGAGCGGCAAGCTCGAGATCTACTGCCAAGCTCGCTACGACCTTATGGCGTCGTTCGAATACGATGGCATTGAGCAGTTTAAGCCGTATCCCACTTACGTCGTTCCGTGCGTTGGGTACGAATCTACGTTCAAGGACGAGCAGGTGGGCGGCGAAAAGGGCGAGTATCCTTATCTTATGTACAACCCTCACTATCTGCGACGTTCCCATACCGTCTTCGACAACTGCCCGTGGCTGCGTGAGGCATGGCCGAACCCGGTGTTCCTAAGTCGCCAAGATGCTGAAGAGAAGGGTATCGGAGAAGGGGACACGGTTCTCATCAGCACTCCGGCGGGGAAAGGCTTGCGCAAAGCGGCGGTCATGGACATCCTTATGCCGGGAATCGTCGGTGTGCCGCACGGTGCATGGGTCGATGTCGACGAGGAAACGGGTATTGATCGCGCCGGTTCCGATAACTACTTGATCGGCGCTGAATATGGTGGCATGGGCGTGTCGGGCTACAACAACCAGATATGCAACATCGAGAAGTACGACGAAGGGCAACTGGTACCCGATTGCGAACTGCCGCCTCGTTGGAGCAAGAACTAGGGCTGAGGATAAGGAGGTTGGATCATGAGCGTTGGATTCTATTTGGACCAGAACCGCTGCACGGGTTGCCGTGCGTGCCAGGTTGCGTGCAAGGATAAGAATCGCCTGGAAGTGGGATTGCTATATCGGGAAGCGCATACGTATTCTGTCGGGGAGTTCCCGAAGTCGAAGGCGTACAGCTACTCGTTCGGCTGCAACCACTGCGAGGAGGCCATCTGCCTGAAGAACTGCCCGACGGGGGCCATCTATAAGGCGCCCGACGGAACGGTTGTGCAGGACCAGAGCAAGTGCATCGGGTGCCGCATGTGCGTCATGTCGTGCCCGTATGGCCAGCCGAAGTACTTCCCGGACGAGGGCGTTTCCGGCAAGTGCGACGGCTGCTATGGCCTGCGCGAGGCCGGCGGCGAGCCGGCGTGCGTGGCGGGATGCCCCAACCGCGCGCTCAAGTTCGGCGAAATGGACGAGCTGCGCGCCGAGTTCGGCTCCGACTTGAACGAGGGCGGCATCGCCGTTCTGCCGTCTCCGGACGAGACGCACCCTAATATCCTCATCAAGGCGAAGGACTGTGCCTTTGACGAGGGATACCGGGAGCTTACCTGGTAACCTACCCCTTTCTTTGCCGCGTCGCAGACCCCCCTCCCTGCGGCGCGGCAACCTTTTTGCCGGTGCAGCCGCCGACCCGCCCGGCTGCTACGAGAGACGGGAGACCGTTATGCCGAACGAGGAGCGCGAGAGCGCGCTAGCGATGGGGCTGGCCCGTCGCACGTACCTGTACCGCCTGTTCCACGTGGTGTTCGGGAGCCGCCCAACCGGCGAGGGCGTCGCGAAGGCGTTTGGCGGCGAGACGCCGGCCATGCTCGGCTCTGTGGGCGATGCGTTGGCCGGGGACGGCTTCGCGGACCTGGCGGGGCGGACGCTCGGCTCGTCCGGACGCAGCCTTGCCGCGTGCGCCGAAGATGCCCGTGCCTGGGCCGAGCGGGCGCAGGGCGAAGCGGGCGACCCGGAGCGCGCCGAGGCCTTCGCTTCGCGCCTGCGCGTCTCCTACGACCGGCTTTTCCAGGTGCCCGGCGAGCATTACGTGCACCCGTGGGAATCCCCGTATGCGGGCAAGGAGTCCGTGGTGTTCCAGGAGAGCACGCTCGACGTCCGGTCGTTCTACCATGCGGCAGGCTTCAAGCTGCGAGCGGAGAGGCGATTCCCCGACGACCACATCGCTGCTATGATGGACTACCAGGGCGCCTTGAGCCAACGCGCGTACGAGGCGTTCGCCGACGGCCGCGACGGCGAGGCGGTCCGGACGCTCGCGACGCAACGGCAATTTGCTGATCGGCACTTGCTGAACTGGGTCGACCAGTTCGCAACCAAGGTCATCGAGAACGATGCCCAGGGGTGCTACGGCGTGCTCGCGGGCGGCATGGCCGCATTCGTTGCGCTAGACCGCGCGATGGCCGAGCAGGTTGAGACGGAGCTGGCCGGCTCGGAATAGGCGGGCCCGATCGAGCCGGCCGGGCACGATGCGCCGGCCGCCCGCGCCGCCGAAGGGCAGACGTTTCTACAGGAGGGCACCGTGGATCTTCAGAGCTATAGGCAGGCGTTCGACGAGGCCGAGCGCGATTTCGAGGCCGCGGTAGAGGAGTACGGCCTGCCGTTCGAGCGCGAGGAGACCTCCCCGCGCGAGGCGCGCGTGCGCACGGCGGCAGAGTGCGGGTGCCGCTGCGAGAACGGCGCCTCGTCGCTGTGGCGCAACTGGATATCGCCTGCGTGCCTGGCCTGCCGCACCGGCGACGAGACGGCCACGTTCTTCGTCGACCTGCGGTGCGTGAAGAAGTGCTACTTCTGCTTCAACCCGAACCAGGACCACTACGAGCATTTCCTCTCCCATGAGCGCGATATCGTGGCGGAGCTCGAGCAGGCGCATGCCATGGGCGCGCGGTTCCGCTGCCTGGCCATCACGGGCGGCGAGCCGCTGCTGCACCCCGAGCAGGTGAACGCCTTCCTCCAGCGAGCCGCCCAGCTCTACCCGGACGCCCACACGCGCCTGTACACGTGCGGCGACCTGCTTGACGAATGCGGTCTGCGTGAGCTTGCCGAGAGCGGCCTGGACGAGATCCGCTTCAGCATCAAGCCGCCCGATGCGGGCGACGGCCAGGACCGCGTGTACGAGCTCATGGAGCAGGCGGTGGGCACGATCCCGAGCGTGGTGGTGGAGGTGCCCGTGATACCGGGCTCGCTCGGGCAGATGAAGGACCTGCTGGTGCGGTCGGAGGCCCTCGGCATCAGCGGGGTCAACCTGCTGGAGTTCTGCTTCCCGCTGCACAACGCCGCAGAGTTCGCGAAACGCGGCTTCCAGCTGCGCAAACACCCCTTCAAGTACCTATATAACTACTGGTACGGCGGCGGCGTACCAGTTGCGGGCAGCGAGGCCGAGGCCTTGGAGCTGCTGGCGTTTGCCGAGCGCGAGGGCCTGCGGCTGGGAATCCACTACTGCAGCTCGGACAACAAGAACACCGGCCAGATATACCAGCAGAACAAGGCGTTCTTCGCGGACCCGGCACTGCGGGACGCGCACCCGTGGATGCGTGCGGACGAGGAAGACCGGTTCCTGAAGTGCGCGAAGGCCTTCGGAGATGATGTGCGCCGGGCGAGGGAGTGGGCCGAGGGCGCCGGCGTGGTTTGCGGCTACGACCCGGACGTGCCGAGCCTCGCACTTGCGGACGACGACGCCGCGGCGCTGGAGGAGGCCTGCCCGTCCATCGTCCTGGCCGAGAGCGTGAACGTGGTGGAGTTGCGCGAGCCGGACGGCGCCTCCGGGTCGGGACGCGCCGGCGCGCGCCCCGCCCTCTACCTGCGGGAGGTGGCCGTCGAGCCTAGAGCTTGACGTGCCCGAACGTGACGATGGAGTAGATGAGCCCGGCGATGCCCAGTGCCACCACCACGGCCACGATGACCTTGTCCGAGGTCTTGGCGAACAGCTTCGCCTTGGGGTCGTGCTGGCGCACGCCCACGATGTAGAGCGGCAGGCCGACGGCGTACACGATGCACGCCACCATGAGGTAGTTCAGCCCGGCGGCGTAGATGAGCCACAGGCCGTAGAGCGAGCCGGCCGCGCCGGTGAACACCGCCATGTTCCGGTTGGCGAAGATGCCCTTCGGGTATTCTTTCTTGATGGCGATCTTAAACAGGAAGAGCGTGCAGAACAGGTAGCACGGCAGTGCCATGACGCTGGTGATGCTGATCATGGTGGTCCAGGCGTTGCTGCCGATGAAGAACGAGATAACGAGCACGATCTGCACGATGATGGTGGTCCACAGCAGCGCGGTGGAGGGCGAGCCCTTCTTGTTCTCCTTCACGAACGCCTTGGGGAAGATTCCGCTCTTCGAGGCGGCCAGCGGCATCTCGCCCAGCATGAGCATCCACACGAGCCAGGAGCTCAGCACCGACACGATGACGCCGGCGTTCACCAGGATCTCGCCCCATTTCCCGAACTTGTCCAGCATGATGGCGGCCATGGAAGGGTCGGCCATGTTGCCGACGTCGGCCTGCGAGTACACGCCGAGCGGCAGCAGGGACACGATGATGTAGAGCGCGAGCGTGACCAGAAAGCCGATGGTCGTGGCCTTGCGCACGGCGGCCTGCGACTTCGCCTTGCCGGACACCACGACGGCGCCCTCGATGCCCAAGAACAGCCACAGCGTGACGAGCATGGTGGCCTGCACCTGCGGCATGACGTTATCCCAGCTGAACGTCAGGTCGATGGTGCCCTTCATGCCCCAGAAGCCCTCCATGAACACCGAGAACTTGAACACGGTGGCCACCGCGATGATGAAGATGGCCACGGGCAGCAGCTTGCCGATGGTGCCGATGATGTTCAGGAAGCTGGTGGACTTCGCGCCGCGCAGGGCCAGCAGGTACATGATCCACGTGATGATGGAGCCGCCGATGATGGACGGGATGTTGTTGCCGCCCGAGAAGTCGGGCACGAAGTAGTTGAGCGTGGCCATGACCAGCACCGAGTACGCCACGAGGGCGAAGCAGTTGCAGATCCAGTAGCCGTAGGCCACGAAGAAGCCGATGAGCTTGCCGAAGCCCTTCTCGGCGTACGTGTACAGGCCGTTCGTGAGCTCGGGTCGCGCGGCCGACAGGATGCGGAACGTGTTCGCGATGAACCAGATGCCGATGCCGGTGACGACCCAGGCGATGATGATGGCTCCTGCGGAGGCGTCTGCGGCCATGTTCTGGGGGAGGTTGTAGATGCCTCCGCCGATCATGGCGCTGATGACGATGCCTACCAGGCCGATCAGGCCAACTTTTTTCGAGCTGTCCTGGGCCGATGATCCGCCGGAACCGGAAGCGGTTTTGTCTGCCATGTTTCCAGTCCTTGTCTAAACGTGATCGAGCCGCCCGGGGGTTGCCTGGACGGCTCGATCAGGGGGATACCGTCGGTTACGCGATGTCCGTGAGCGGCTCGAAGTCCATTTGCTTGAGCCAGTCGGACAGGTGCAGGTTGTTGAGCGAGGCGAATCCGGTAGCGGGCACGGCGTTGCGGGCCAGCGTGACGTAGGGACCCACCGTGATGGCGTTGCCGATCTCGCCCGGCTTCATCATGCGGTGAGCGAAGCCCACGTAGGTGCGGTCGAACAGCACGTTCTGGTCGCGGCCGCACTCGACGACGGACCAGACGATAGCTTTGCGATGCTGCTCGAGGAACGCGATCATGTCCTCTTCGTTGTCGTTCTCGGTCCACACGCCGGCATCCTCGATGAACAGGTCGGCCGCGAAGTCGCGATCGGCGGAAAGGGAGATGGCGATGAAGGACCACACGCCGTAGCCTTCGCCCTCCTTGAGCGGGCGGTCGGTCTTCGGGCGGTAGGCGACGACGCCCTTGTTCGCGCAGATGGTGTGCGCGCCCGGAATGGGATGGTAGCGGCGGTTCTGCTCGGTGCCGAACAGCTCCACGCCTGCGCTCAGCAGCGGGGCGGCGTCGTACACTTCCAGCTCGCGGCCGTTCCACTGCTTCTCGGTGAACAGCGGCTTGCTCTTGCCGTTGTCGACCGAGTCGTGGCGGGCGAGGTCGTAGCCCCACACCTGTCCGGCCATGCCGCAGAACGACGAGGCGGTCAGCATGTTGATCTGGCCGACGTACGCATCGGCGGCCTCGGCCTTGTCGTACGTGACGATGCGGTCGACCAGCTCGTCGTTGGTCTTCTCCACCGTGCCTGCCGAAACCTTCAGCACGGACACGTAGCCGTTGCCGTAGGCGCCGGGCATGCCGTATCCGTCGCAGTAGTCGTCGTACGGACTGATGGCCGTCTTGTCGATATGCGGCGCGCGCATGGTTGCATGGTGGTTTGCCTCGCGAGCGATAGTGCGGTTGCGTCGCTCCTCAACGTTCTTCATGGATGGAACTCCTTTCGTATGCGAACGATTTCAGCGCCGATTGTAGGACCCCTCGTGCGTGTGGAATTTCGCAGGGGGGTTTCGATGGCGAGCCGTGCTTTGCCCGACGATGCGCCGTCACGAAGATGAAAGGAAGGTGTTGCCGGGATTCGTCGCATCTCTTGACGGTGCTGTTGACATACCGTATATTACAAACGTTATATAACGGTTGTAATATACGGGAGGGTGAGGATGCCGGAGCAGAAAGTGGGGCGCGAGACGGTGCTCGATGCTGCACTGGGCTTGCTGCGAGAGAGGGGAGAAACGGCGCTGAGCGCACGGACGGTGGCCGAGCGGGCGGGCTGCTCGGTGCAGCCGATCTACAGCTTGTTCGGCGACATGCGAGGACTCGTGCGCGCACTGTACGACCATGCGCGCGCGTGGGTCGCGGCGTACAACCGCGAGCATGTGGACGACGGCCGCAATGCGTTCGAGGCGAACGGGTTGTCGCATCTGCGCCTTGCGCGCACGGAGCGTCATTTGTTCCAATTCCTGTACCTATCTCCGCACATGGAGGCGACGAGCTTCGCGGAAGTGTACGAGAGCGTGGCCGTCGACGGCGTGCAGCAATGCATCGAGGAGCTGGGGCATCTGTCGCCCGCGGCGGCGCGCGCGCTGTACCTGCACATGATCGTGTACACCCACGGTATGGCGGCCATGCTGGTTGCTGGCGCGCAATTTTCCGACGAGGAACTGGGCGAACGCTTGAACGAGGCCTTCACGGGTCTGCTGACGTTGGTGAGATGAGGGAAACCATGGAGGAGTCGGAGAGAAATTGTGCGAGCGATGTTTCACGTGAAGCATCGGGTGTTTCAGAACACATGTTGCATGATGTCGTTTCGGGCGTGACGCGAGTGGAGGAACCGAATGATCCGGCGCGAGGCGGGCGAGGACGTGTTGGCGCGCGGTCGGCCGACAAGGTGCGCGGGTCGGCGGTGCGATCGGCCGACGAGGTACGCGCGCAGCGCGAGCGGGGAAGGAAGCGGCAGAACGCGCGGCGGTTGGCGCTGCTCGTGTCGTTCCTGCTGTTCCCGGTCATCATCTTCTACTTCTCACCGGCGCTGATCATCGAGGGCGCCTTGGAAGGGGCGGTGGCTGCCAGCATGCTCGTGTTCTGCCTGCAGTTCTTGTTGGCTATCGTGCTGCGTCGCGCGTGGTGCGGGTGGTTGTGCCCGGCGGGCGGCCTGCAGGAGCTTGAGGCGACCGCCGTAGGCAAGCCCGCGAAACTGGGGTGGAGGGCGCGCGTCAAGTATGTGATCTGGGTGCCGTGGGTGTGCTCCATCGTAGCGTGCGCATGGATCGCCGGTGGTTTCACGACGGTCGACCCGTTGTACGGCATACCGGGCGGCGTGTCTATGAACAGCCCTTTGGGATTGCCTATCTATTTCGGCATCGTGGCGCTGTTCTTCGTTCCCAATCTGTTCTTGGGGTGTCGCGCCATGTGCCACTGCATCTGCTGGATGGCGCCGTTCATGGTATTGGGCGAGAAACTGGGTTCGGCGCTGCGGGTTCCGCAACTGCGCATCGAGGCCGATCCGAATGGCTGCATCGGCTGCGGGAAGTGCGACCGCGCGTGTCCGATGAGCCTGCCGGTGCAAGACCTCCTGGCCGGCGGTGCCGTCGCCGACGCCGAATGCATCCAGTGCGCCGCCTGTGCCGACGTATGTCCCAAGGGCGTGCTGCGTCTGCGCATGGGCCGCATGCGGTAAGCGAGCCCGAATCGGAATGTTTCACGTGAAACATTAGTACTGTTTGTCCACTTCGATCAGCACGTGCCCTTCTTTCGAATAACGTCTGGCGAGGGGAGCGCCGCGCAACCTCAATCCGGTCGAAAAAATTGCACGCGTCTGTTGACCCTCACGTAACGTGAGGGTGTACGCTGGTTGCACGCAGGAAAGGAGGCGCTCATGGAACGGGAACGGGCGGGCGGCGGGTACACGGTGCACGAGTTGGCCGAGCTGTCGGGATGCACGGTGCGCACGCTGCATCATTACGACGAGCTGGGGCTCGTTCGCGCGCAACGCGCCAGCAACGGGTACCGGCGCTACGGCGCGGCCGAAGTCGACCGGCTGCATCAGGTGCTGCTGTACCGGGAATGCGGCATGCCGCTTGCTGCCATCGGGCGTTTGCTGGACGACCCCGCGTTCGATGCGCGCGACGCGCTGGCCGGCCACCTGCGCGAGCTGCACGCGCGCAAGCAGCGTCTCGACGGATTGATCGCGAGCGTGGAGAAGACGCTCGCCTGTATGGAAGGTTCTGCAACTATGGAAGACGAAGAGAAGTTCGAGGCGTTCAAACAAGGCCTCGTGGGCGAGAACGAGCAGCACTACGGCAAGGAGGTGCGCGAACGCTGGGGCGACGATGCGGCCGATGCGAGCAACGCGAAGCTCATGGGTATGAGCGTCGAGCAGTACCGCCAAACCCAGAAGCTGGAGCAGGGCGTCAAGGATGCGCTGGCGGCAGCGATGGCTGCGGGCGATCCGACGGGCGAGGACGCGCACCGCGCGGCCGACCTGCACCGCCAATGGCTGTGCGAATTCTGGAAGGACGGAACGTACTCAAAGGCCGCGCACCTCGGCCTGGCCGAGATGTACGTGGCCGACGATCGCTTCAAGGCCTACTACGAAGCTGTCGCCCCCGGCGCTGCGGAATTCCTCCGCGATGCCATCAAGGCGTACTGCGCATAGGAATGTGCGCCCCGCCGCCTTTCGCGGCGGCGGGGCGCCATCTTCGCTCGCAAAACACGCCTCGGCTCCCAACGCGTGTTTTACGAGCGAAGATGCTTAGTTTTGCCGGAGCGTGATTATTCTTCTTCGCTTGCGAGCAGGCAGGTTGCTTCTAAGGCTTGCGACAGCTCCTCCTCGGTTGGCAGGCAGAGCACGTACTGCGATGCGAAGATTCCCTTCTTATCGGCGAGGACGGAATACTTGGCCACCGCTTCGTTGCGATTCGCGCAGAGGACGATGCCTATGGTGGGATTGTCGTCAGGCTGGGTGCACTGGTCGTCGAATAGGCGAACGTAGAAGTCCATCTGCCCGACATCCTGGGGCGTGAGCTTCCCGGTTTTCAGGTCGATCAGGACGAAGCATTTGAGGATGTAGTGGTAGAACACGAGGTCGATGTAGTAGTGGTCGCCATCGGCGCTGACTCGCTGCTGGCGCGCGACGAACGAGAACCCTTTTCCCAACTCCAATAGAAATTGCTGGAGTTTGTCCATGAGCGCTTGCTCTAAATCCGTTTCCAGGTAGTTCGAGTTGCCACCCAGATCGAGGAAGTCGAGTACGTAAGGGTCTTTGAGGATGCCGTCGGCTTTAGTTGGCGGCTCGAGGTTCTGGATCTCTTGTCGAACCTCGTCTTTTCCTTCTGCGCGAGTGGCCAAAAGTCGTTCGTAGTAGAACGAGTGGATCTGCCGGTCGAGCTGCCGCACCGTCCAGCGCTCTTCGACGGCGGAGCGCACGTAGAAGTCGCGACGGACGGGATCATCTATGCGTATGATCAGGCGATAATGCGACCAGCTCAATTCGGCACACAATGTGTGCCGAATTGGATATGCAAGATACAGCTGGCGCATGGCGCGAAGGTTTCGTTCCGTGAACCCCTTCCCGAATTCGGCTGTCAGCCGCTCGGACAGGTATTCCATCAGATGCTGGCCGTATTCTGCGCGGTCGCCCTGCGCTTCGACGATTTGCCGGCCGATCTCCCAATATGCGGAAACCATTGCGTCGTTGATTGCCGCCGCCGCTTTCGTGCGCGCGGTTTCGAGTGCGGCGCGAACCGATTGATAGACGGCTTCGTCCGGGGAAGGATCGTAGATCTGTTCCAAGGACAGCCTCCTTTCGAGAAGGCGGCTGTCCTTTACGGGAAAGTTAGGGTAGCACCCGACCAGTGAATACGATGTGCTTCATTATATAGAACATCAGTTCGTTTATCAAGCCTCTTCTTCTGTCAGATCCAGACGGTTGATGCGGTCGGCCAGGTCGGCTCCTCGTTCGTAGAACAGAAGGTCCTCGTTGTGGGCGAAGTAGCGCTCGCAGCCGTGGTCGTTGATGAAGGCCATGCCATAGCGGTTCACCGATAAGTCGGTGACCAACAGCAGCATCTCCTGGCCGTTGCCGAACGCGTCCTCCACGAAGCGGAAGGCGTTGTCCAGCGCGCTCGACACGGCCGCGATGCGCGCGTCCAGCGCGTCGACCATTTCCCCGAACAAAGTTTTCACCTGCGAGAACGGAACCCCGCCGCCCGCAGCGTCGCAACGCAGCGCGCGGTCGATCAGCGCAAGCGCGCGCTGGTAGGCCACGTACTTCTCGTCCGACAGCAGGCTCGCTTTGCGCTCGGTGTCCAAGCGCGCTTGGAGCGAGGCAGCTTCTTCGCGCAGGAGGGGCAGCGCGTTCGCGTCGTCGATCGCTATCGCCGCAGGGGATCCTTCGACTGCGCTCGCTCCGTTCGCTTCGCTCAGGATGGCATCCCGCATCGCCGCCAGCCGTCCGTGCGCGAACTCCACCGCGCGCTCTTCCATCACGGCGTCGCGCAGCCGTCCGCCCAAGGCGTCCGTGATCAGCCCCATGAGCGACACCCGTTCGTCGAACGCGGCCTCGCGGGCGCGCTCGACCACGCTCTGCTCGGCGGAGCCTTCCAGTATGCGCTCGATCTGATAGTCGGCGCGGTACTTCGTGAACAGGTCGTAGTATACCGAGAAGCGCTTCGCGATCTCGGCGTTCTGCACGTACTGCCCGATCAGCAGCTCGTCCACGGGGACGCCTTGCTCCTCGTACAGCTTCATCATGGCGGAGAGGTCGTCCCAGCCGCGCGCCGTGACGAACGACTTGCCGTCCACGGTGGTCTCCACGCGGTAGAAGTGGTCGCGCTCGATATCGAGGTACGTGAGCACGGCGGGGTGCACGCCCGTCTCCACGGCGAAGTCGCGCCAGGCGGCGAAATCGGGCTCCACGTCGATGCGCTTGAGGCGGTCCCAGGTGGCGATGTCGAAATCGTGCGCCGTGCGGTTGTACTCGGGCGGGTTGCCGGCCGTAACCACGATCCACCCGTCGGGCACGCGGTGGCGTCCGAAGATCTTGTACTGCAAAAACTGCAGCATCGCGGGCGTCAGCGTTTCCGACACGCAGTTGATCTCGTCGAGGAACAGGATGCCCTCGCGCTTGCCGGTGGCCTCCATCGCGTCGTACACGGCGGCGATGATCTCGCTCATCGTGTATTCGGACACGTCGTATTCCACGCCGTCGTACGTCTTCTTCGCGATGAACGGCAAGCCGAGCGCGCTTTGGCGCGTGTGGTGCGTCATCGAATACGACACGAACCCCACGTCGAGGTCCTGGGCGATCTGCTCCATGATGGCCGTCTTCCCGATGCCGGGCGCGCCCAGCAGGAACACGGGGCGCTGCCGTTCGGTGGGCAGACGGTAGTTGCCGAACTCGTCCTTCGAAAAGTACGCCAGCATGGCGTTTTTGATCTGCTGCTTTGCCTGACGGATGTCCATGATTGCTCTCCTTGCGAGTTGATGTCCTAAAAGGGGACAGGCACCTTTTAGGACATTTCTTCCAATACGACGGTTTCGTCGAGCTCCACTTTCATGGCCCACGCAGGGACGTTCGGACTCGCGGCGGCCGAGGCGTCGTCGACGAAGACGAACGCGGTGTCGTAATCGGGCTTGCGGGCGGGATAGGTTCCCTGCCCGTCGGTGAAGTAGATGAGGCCGCCCAGGTTCACGAGGTCGCCGCGCTCCACGGCGTCGTCCACGTAGGCGAACACGGGGCGGAAGTCCGTGCCGCCCAATCCTTTGATCTCGAGGCCGTCCAGGTAGTCGTCCAGATCGCGCAGGTTCGAGATGCGCGCGACGTCCGTGATGGCGGCGTCGCATTGCACGATGAGCACGTTCATGTCGGCGAAGAAGCTGGTCTCTTGGCTGAGGATGGCGTACGTCTTCTCGATGAAACGGCGCACGAGGCCGTCCTTGGTGGAGGCCGAGGTGTCGATGGCGATGACGAAGTCGCGGATGCGCTTCTCCTCCACGTACTCGAGCGGCTCGATGAGCGGCAAATTTCCGTAGCGCACCAAGCCGTAGCAGTAGTAGACGTAGTCGAACTCGTCGTCGTTCACGCGGATCTGCTCGCCCATCCGGGCGAACTTGCGCAGGAACTCGCGATAGTCCTGCTTCTCGCGCGTCACGGCGCGCAGGTTCATGGCAAGGTTCGCGCCCTCGACGCCCCACAGCTTCGCGTAGGCGTCAAGCTGCACGCCCATCTCGTAGGCCGCGCTCTTCCACTGCTCCTTGGACCGATCTAGGTTCACCGTGTCGGCGAAGCGGTCGTCGATGGAGCGTCCTACCTGTTCGGGAGCCTCTTTCTGCACGATGTCGTCCTGGCTGACCGCCTGGTGCGACTTGTGGTTCGGCTTCGCCTGGTCGGCATCGGACGGCATCTCCATGTCGGTTCCGCTCGTGGCGGATTGGGCCGACGCGGCTCCGTCCTGCGCGTCCGCCCCCTCATCGCGTTCGCCCTCTTCCGAATTCGTTTTGCGGGCCTCCTCTGCGGCTGCGAGGCGGTACCACGGATCGTGGTCGTCCATGTAGAACGGTGCGCGCAGATCGGCCAGCTCGGCATCGTCGAGCCCCTCGTCCTGCAGGTACCGGTACACGGTTTCTGCGGTTGCCAGCGGCAGCGCCGCGTCGATGCGCGCGAGGGTCGCGCGCTGGCGCTCGGCGCGAGCGGTGCGGGTGGCGGGCAGGTCGAGTTCGGAGATGGTGCGTTCCACGACGATGTCGCATGCGGCGTCCCAGCGCGCAACGTCCACGTGCGGGCCGGGGTAGAGGTGCAGGAACACGTTGTGCAGCACGATGTGCAGGTAGGCGCGAGTGAGTTCGGCCGGTTCCGCGGCGTAGAGGCGCGCGAGCGTTGCGGGGTCGAAGCGGATGTGAAGGCCGTCGGTGGCCAGCGTGGCATCGCGCACGGGGAAAGGGCGCAGGCGCGCGAACGCAGCGTTCATGAAGCGCAGGTTCACGAGCAGCGCGTTTTTCGCAAGGTCGAGCGCTTGGCGGGCAAGCGGCTCGACGGCTTCGACGGCCATGATGCTCCTTTGAACGAATGTGCGTGCGCGAAGCGCGTGCTTGCTTCGCGGCGGCTCTTGCCTTCGTCGCTTCCCGCAGTGTAGCATGGGGGAAGCCAAGGGTAAACAGGCTCGTTGCCGAGAGGTTTTTGGGAGGTAGCACAATACTATGATGGAGAACACGCTGGTCTATCATGGTGCTCATGCGCCGATCGAAGAATTGCTTGATCATGCGATCAAGAATCCGGTGCGCCTCGACGCGCGCGACGTGGAGGTTGTCGAGGCTGCGCGGGCGGTGGAGGGCGAAGTGTGGTCTCCGCAGCTTCCGGCTTATCGGGCCTGGGCTGCCGAAGGGGAAGCCGGCGACGTCGCGGGCGGTGCGGGTCGCGAGGGGGATCTGTATTCCGCAGGCGCGCTGTGGATGGGCGAGTTCGACGAGCTGCTTGCCCAGGCGGCCGAACGCGATGCCGCCGACGCGCAGGAGACGCCGCGCGCTCGTATGGAGGAAGGGCTCCGCGGAGCCGTGGGGGTGCGGCAGGTGCCCGGCGGATATGCCCTGACCGCGTTCGATCTGCGGAGATTCGCTGCGGCGGTGGGGCAGAGCGACGATTTGGCGGTTCTGCTGCCCGCGTACGTGGACGGGATTCCCGTGGTGCGCGTGGCCGTGGAAGCGTTCGCGCGCCGCTTCGTGCAGGGCGTGGGAGTGCGGCTTCTGGTGGTGCCCGACACGGTGGAGCATATCGCTGCGAACGCGTTCGCAGCGATGTCGGCGCAGCGGATCCATATCGGGCGCGGCGTAAGCCAGCTAGGAGAGCAGCGCTGCGATTTGGCGGGAGTCTCGCCGCGGTTGGCGCGCCGGGAGTATTCGGTGGATGCCGGAAACGCGCGCTATCTGGCGCGCGAGGGCAACCTGTTTTCGGACGGCGGACGGGAGCTCGTGTTCTTGGCCTCTCCGTACGGCGAGCGCGTGAGCCTGCCCGATGGGGTGGAGCGCGTGGCTTCGTCGGCGTTTGCAGACGGTTGCGAGCCCCCTGCAGTGGTGGACTGCTCGGCGGCGCTTGCGCGCGTTGACTCTCGCAGCTGGGACGACGCGGTCTGGCGCTGCCCGGTCGAGGCTCCCGCGTACCGCGCGCTTCGCAAGCGCGGCGTCCGTCTGGCGGGGCCGGCAGCCGTCGAGTTGGAAGGATGCTGGTACGACTTCGACGCGGAGGGCGCGGTGCTGGTAGCGGGGCCGCCGAAGCCGATATCGGTGTCGCGGCGCTTCGCCGAGCAGGCTGCGGTGCGCGCCGTGGCCGTGCGCGGCAAAGACGAGGTTGCAGACGATGCCGACGTCTGCGCGCTTTCGCCCGCTGCGGCGGCTGCCGAGGCGGCCACGGAGTTCGCGGCCTCGGGGGAAGCGGGCTCCACCGTGGGTTACGTGTCGGCCAGCGCGAGCGACGTGCTGGCGCTTCCGCGACAGGTGGAAGGGCGGCCGCTCGTGCGCATCGGCGTAAGGGCCCTGCCGTTCGCGCCGGCCTCGGTGGTGGTACCCGACACCGTGCGCATCATCGAGCGCGACAACGCATGCCGCGGCACGAAGCGCCTGATCCTTCCGGAGGGCCTGGTTTCCATCGGCGCGCATTGCTTCTGGTCGCGCAAGTTGGAGGGGCCCGTGCCCGTTCCGGCGAGCGTGCGCTCCATCGGAGAGGGCAGCTTCGAGTACGCGGTGTGCCGCTTGTCGCACGTGGGAGCGATCGTGCACGTGTCGGCCGATCAGCTGCTCACCTGCTTTCTGACGGACGCTTCCGACGGCGTTCCGTTCGACTTCGCGCGCTACGACGAGCTTCTGCGGTCGGGGAAGAATCTGCCCGACCGTCTGGGCGCGCTGCTGCATCGGCTGGCCGTGCCCTATCGGCTCGCCGATGACACGCGCTCGGTTCTGGTGTCGCACCTGCGCGCCTTGGGGCGCGAGGCTCAGGAGCGCGTTGCGCGCGAGGGAGATCGGAACATGGTGGAAGCTCTGGTCAAGGCCGGTTTTATCGACGATGCCTCGTTCGATCGGCAGATCGAGCTTTTGCGCGCCTGCAACCGTACCGACTGCGTGGCGTACCTCATGGAGCATCATCGCGCCCAGGCCAAGCCGGCGAGCGCGAAGGAGCGGTTCGCGCTGTGAGCCGCGGCGTGTAACACGCGTCGGAAAGGCGTGGACTTTGCGCTAGGTTTAAGCGGTTTGAGCGACTGGGCGAATCCGCTTCGGCGGCGCGCCCTCGCGCTGCTATACTTGATGGCTCTGGAACGAACGAGGCTGTAAGAGGTGCGCGATGATCGACGAGATCCAAGTTGAGAACCTGGCGCTGATCCGCGAGGCGACGCTGGTGCCGGCGCTCGGGCTGACCGTGCTCACGGGCGAGACGGGCGCGGGCAAGACGGCGCTGCTCTCGGCGTTGAAGCTGCTCATGGGTGCGCGCGCCGACAAAGACGCCGTCCGCGACGGCGAGGAAGCCCTCGCCGTGTCGGGAAGGTTCTATGGCGCCGTCTTTTCCGGTCTTGCGGCTTCCGACGATCTTGCGGGCCGGTCTTCCGCTGACGCGGTTGAAAGCGGGGAGGCGGACGACGGCGTTCCCGTCGAGCTGGTCGCCATGCGCCGCGTAACCTCGGACGGGCGTTCGCGCGTGTCCATCGACGGCCGCATGGCCAGCGTCGGCGAGCTCGCGCGCGCCGTGGCGTCCACCATCGACCTGTGCGGCCAGCACGAGCACCAGCAGCTCATGAAGACCTCCCAGCATGTGCGCATGCTCGACGCGTGGGCAGGCGAGGCGGTGGCGCAGGCGCATGCCGTCTACGAGGATGCGTTCGCGACGGCAAACGCGGCTGCGGCCGAGCTGGCGCGGGTGCGCGAGGCGGGCGAGGCGTCCTCGGCCAAGCTCGACGAGGCGCGCTTCGTGCTGCAGCGCATCGACGCGGTGGATCCGCGCGAGGGCGAGTACGACGAGCTGCTGGACGACCTTGCCCGCGTGGAGCATGCTGAGGCATTGGCTGTCGCTGCGAACGGGGCGCATGAGGCGCTTGCGGGCGAGCAGGGGGCCATCGACGCGCTGGGCAGCGCGGTGGCGGCGCTCGACGGTGCGGCGCGCTTCGATGCGAAGCTCGGCGAGTGCGCCGAAGCGCTGCGCGAGGCGGGCTACGTTTTGGAGGACATGGCGCGCGAGACGCGCGACTACCGCGAGGGCGTGGAGTTCGATCCCGAGGTATTGGCGCAGCAGCAAGAGCGCATGGCTTCGCTGCAAGGGCTCCTGCGCACGTACGGTCCGCGCATGGAAGACGTGCTGGCGCGTCGCGCCGAAGCGGCCGACCTCGTATCGCTCGTGGACGATGCCGCCGAGCGCGAACGCGCGGCGCAGCAGGAGCTCGATCGCGCCGAGGAGGCGCTCGCGCAGGCGGCGGCAGCGCTGTCCGAGGCGCGTGCCGAGGCCGCGCCGCGGTTCGCCGAGGCCGTGTGCGCGCAGATGGACCGCCTGGAAATGGGCGGCGCGCAGCTCGTGTGCGACCTTGCGCCGCTCGAGCGCGGCCAGTGGACGAAGGTGGGGCCGCAAGCGGTGGAGTTCCTGTTCCGCCCGGGTGCCGGGATGCAGGCGCGCCCGCTCGCACGCATCGCGTCGGGAGGCGAGGTCAGCCGCGTCATGCTGGCGGTGAAGGTGGTGCTCGGCGAGGTGGACGAGGTGGACACGCTCGTGTTCGACGAGGTGGACGCCGGCGTGGGCGGCTCGACCGCCGTGGCCTTGGCCGACGTGCTGGCCGACCTCGCGTGCACGCACCAGGTGATCGTCGTCACGCACCTCGCGCAGGTGGCCGTCCGCGGCCAGGCTCACTACGTGGTGCAGAAGGCGGCGGGGGACGAGGGCGCCATGCCCGAGACCGATCTGCGCCAGCTGGACAGCGCCGAGCGACCCGCCGAGATCGCGCGCATGCTGTCGGGAGACGCCACGGAGACGTCGCTCGCCCACGCGCGCGAGCTGCTCGAGCGGGCCGCCGACTAACGCGTGCCCATCGCCTCGTCCTCTACCTGCGACGCTCGATGAGCCGCGGAAGCGTGCCCGACAGCACGAGCCCGGCGATGCCCGCGCCGACGCAAAGCGCGAACACGGGCAGCGCCGCGCTTGCGAACGATGCGCCGGCAACCGCGCCGCATGCCGCCGATCCCACGGTGCCGCCCAGCCCGCGGAAGAACAGCGCGAGGGAGGTGACCTTGCCCATGTCGCGCGGCTCCACGGCGGTTTGGGCGGCGATGTTGGTCATGGGCATGTTCGCGCCGATGCCGAATCCCAGCACCGCCGACGAGCACGCGAGCTGCACTATGCCGGTTGCAGGGTCCACGAGGCACAGCAGCAGCGCTCCGATGCCTAGGACGAGGAACCCGATACGGCTGATAACGCGCATCCTCCCGTTCCTGCCGAACACCCGCCCCGCCAACGTGCTGCCCACCACGAGCGCCAGCGTCATGGGGATGGTGGCCAGCGCCGAGGCGGTCGACGAGAGCCCCAACCCTTCCTGCACGAACCGCGGCACGAACATCACGCCGACCAGCAGGGCGAACTGCGAGCAGAACCCCATCGCCACCGCCCCGTTCACTTGCGCGCGGCGGAAGAGCCGAACCGGCACGATGGCGTGATCGCGATGCCGTTCGACCAGCACGAGCGCCGCGATCATGACGCCCGCCAGCGCGAGAAGCCCGAAAAACGGCACGGAGAACCAAGCGAACGCGCTGCCGGTCAGGCTGAACGCAAGCGTGAGCGGCACGATGGCGGCGGCTGCGCACACGGCGCCGGGCAGGTCGAACGACCGCTCCGCATGGGCTTGCTTCCCGGGAAGGAACCGCACCACCAGCACGAGCGCCACGATGCTCAATGGCAGGTTGACGAGGAATATCCAGTGCCAGCCAACCGTGTCGGCGATCAGCCCGCCGGCCAGCGGCCCCGCGATGGAGGCCAGACCGTACATGGACGAGAGGATGCCCATGTACTTCCCGCGCACGCGCGGCTCGAACAGCTCGGCCATGGCAATGAACACGCCGGCCTCCACGAGCCCGCCGCCCACGCCCTGCACGGCGCGCCATGCCGTGAGCGCGTCGAGGCTGTTCGACAGCGCGCAACCGGCCGATGCGACGGCGAACACGCTGATGCCGCAGGCGAACACCCGCTTGTGGCCGAAGCGCGTCGCGCATGCGCCGCACAAGAGCGTCGCCAGCGTGCAGGTGAGCAGATACGAGGTGAACGGCCAGGTGTAGTGGTCGAAGCTGCCTAGGCCTGCGGCGATCTTCGGCATGGCGGTGCTCACGATGGTAGCGTCGAGCGCGGCCATGAACAGGCTCAACGCCAGTCCTCCCAGCACGGCGGCGGTGGGGAAGGACTTGCTCTCCGCCTGCGCCTGCCCGTTGCGCCGCGCCGCGCCGCTCGCCGCGCCCTCGAGCGCCCTGTTACGCGCGGCTGCGGCCGATGCGCGCGTTCCCGCGTCGAGCGCCTGTTCCCTCAAGTCTTGCACGTCCATGATTTCTCCTATCTACAATACTACTATCAATGATAGTTATCGCCGAAAAAGAAACCGGGAAACCCGGTTCTTCAATTAGTTAGTGCGTCAGCACATCGCCAACAACCAATCCCACTCAACTCTCTCCAAACCCTCCCTATTGTGCCTGCGGAAAGTCACATCGGTTCGCAAGGCTCTCTGCAGGCGCAATTGGTCAAATCACTGGTCAGATCATAGCGCAGATCACAACATGCAACAGTCATCCGTCAGAATGTTTCACGTGAAACATTCGTTCGCATTTCGGCTGCTAGCGCCGCTCACGCATCTCCGTACAGATCCTTCTCGAACTGCTCGAGGTGCTTCGCCACCAGGCGGTACGTGTCGGCGCACAGCTCCATCGTCGCCCGCGCCTCGATGCGCTCGTATGCGGGTATGAGCGCATCCACGCGCTCCGCCGTGCTTCGGTGCGTCTCGATGAGCTCGTCGATGAGGGCACGGCCGGTCTTCTGGTCTACGAGGCTGATGTTCGCCAAGACGGGCAGGAAGCCGAAGTCCACGCGCGCGGGCAGCGCGGCGGCCTCGTCCATGAGCTCGGCGAAGCGCTCGCGTCCTTTGTCCGTGATGGTGTACACCGTCTTCTCGGGCATCTCGCCCTCCTTGACCACGGTGCCGTCGGCGTAGCCTTCGTCGCACAGGCGGATGACGTTGCGGTACACCGACGGCGAGCTGATGCGTATCCAGCGGCGGACGTTGCGCTCTTCCAGCGTCTTGTCCATCTCGTACGCGCTCATCGGCTGTTCGATGAGCGCGCCCAGGATCATGATCTCGATCGAATGGCTGGCCATTTTTCTGGTTCCCTTCGGTTTTCGTTGGCAGGGAATATACTATCACTGATAGTATAAAGCGCAAGGGGAGACTGCGGGAATCTCACCGACGGAGGGCGCGAGCGCTCGCACGCCACTCTCGGGGCGGGAGGCCGCACCGGGCACGAAACGCTTCGGAGAAGCTGCCCTGACGGGAATAACCCACGCGTGCGGCTATTTCGGCCAGAGACAGGTCGGTGGTCTCGAGCAGCTCGCAAGCGTGATGCATGCGCACATCGCGCGCGTACTCCTGTGGCGTCATGCCGCAGGATAGCCTGAACAACTCGATGAGCTTGCTCGTTCCCATGCAAGTCGCGCGGCAGAGCTCCTCGGTGGTAGCGGGGCGCGCGAGATCTTGCTGGATGAGGTGCTGGGCAACCGCCACTGCGGCGACGTCGTCTGCCGAGAGCGCGATGGGCGCACGGCCGCATGCAAGCCGCCAATCCACGATGAGCGCGCACGCTTCCACTACTTTGCTCTCGTAGAACGCCTCCGCCACGACGGCGCTCGGTCGGGCTTGTCGCATGTCGTCGAGCAGGGAGGGCAGCCTGGCGGGGCAGGACGTGCCGTCGAGCGCGGTGATAGCCGAGCTCAGCACCACGGGGTCGCAGTGCAGCCGCAGGCTGACGTCGCGCAGCGCCTCGGGCAAGAGCATGACGAACGTCTCTCCCAACCTCGCCCCGCCCTGCACCCGCTGATGATAGGGGGCATGCTTCCAGGCGTGCCCCACCACGGTGCGGTCGGGCAGTGTCGCGTCGATACCCAAGTAGGGGAGCATCCCCTGGTTGTAGGAGCCGAAGTAGAAGCAATCGGCCGCGTCGCAGAAGAATCCGCCCTCCTCGCGAAGCGTAAAGTCGAACGCGCCCACCGCTAGGCGATCGCCGATGGGGAAGTACCAGAAGGAGCCCACGCCGATCGCGGGATCGATCAGCCACAGGAGCCCTTGACGCCCGTGTTCGGCCGCGTCGGCCGGCACGCCGCCAAGCTGCCGTACCTGCGGCTCGAACAGCGTGTCGATGGCCCTGCCGGCCCCGCGGTCCGTTTCGGCGCGATTCTTGAAGTTTTCGGCGGGATTGCGCATTGGCGCATTCCTCCTCTCCGTTCCCCCGAAGGACGCTAGTATAGTTAACCATGGATAACAATACTACTACAAACAGGGCCTTGGGGGAACAGTCTGCCCATGGCGCAAACGCAGCACCGTCATTCGCCTGCGCCGCTACTTTGAAAGCTGCGGGCGCGACGAGGTCGTTGCATGCGGGTGGCGGGGATGCCTGCGCCGCGAAAGCGTCGGAGAGGGCCTGCGGCAGGGCTGCGGCAGTGCCGCCCGCGCACCGCGTCGATCCCCGTGTCTCGTTGGTCTGCATCCTGTTGATCGGCCTATCCACGTTCGCCTCCGCATCGGTGGCAGTTGAGTTAGCGGCGATGGGCGGGTGCGTGCTCGTCGGCATCTGGTGCGGGCGGCCCTCCTCGGCCCTGCGTTGGGCTGCGGCCTGGGCGGCGCTGTTCGTCCTCTGCTGGCTGTGCGCGCACTCGGGCGTGGTGCTCATGGCCGTGGGCGCCTCGTTGGCGATGCTGCGCCGCATGCTGTGCGCCTTCATGATGGCTGCGAACATGGTGGGCACCACGCGTACCGGGGAGCTCGCCTACAGCCTGCAGCGCCTTGGCCTGCCGAAGCGGGTGTCGGCGGCGCTGTGCGTGATGTTGCGCTTCGCTCCCACGCTCGGCCAGGAGTTCGGTGCGGTACTTGACGCCATGAAGGTGCGCGGTATCGCGCTCTCGCTGGCACGTGTTTTGCGGCATCCCGTGCAGGTGGTCGAGAACCTGCTGGTGCCAGTGGTGGGACGTGTGGGTATCGTGGCCGATGAGCTGGCGAATGCGGCGGCCGTGCGCGGCATCGACGCGCCGAATCGGCGCACGAGCTACTACGAGCTGCATATCGGTGCGGCTGATGCACTGCTGCTTGCGTACTTCGCCGCGCTTGCGGGCGTGTCTGCGGCGCTGGGCGCGGGGGTGCTGGCATGACGGTGTCGCAGAGGCTGCGCGATGGCATGGCCGTGGAATTCCATGGAGTGGCGTTCTCCTATGCCGATGCGGAAGGAAACCTGTTCGAGCCGGTGTTGAAGGGTGTGAACCTGTCTGTTGCGCGAGGGCAGTGCGTGGCGGTGACGGGTTGTTCCGGCTGCGGGAAGACCACGCTCATGCGCCTCGTGAACGGGCTGGCGCCCCAAGCCTACGACGGGGAGCTTTCCGGTGCGGTGCGCGTGCTGGGGCAGGATGCGGCCGACTTGGGCATCGAGGGGCTCTCGCTGTGCGTGGGCTCCGTGTTCCAGAATCCGCGCAGCCAGTTCTTCAACCTGGACACCACCTCCGAGATCGCCTTCGGGTGCGAGAACGCGGGCCTGCCGCACGATGAGATTCACCTCCGCGTTCACGACGCCGCAGCCGACCTGGGCATCTCTCATCTGCTCGACCGTGACATCCGGAAGCTTTCGGGAGGACAGCGCCAGATGGTGGCCCTTGCGTCGGTGCATGCGCTGGGTCCGGAGGTGTTCGCCCTTGACGAGCCCACGGCCGCACTCGATGTGGCGTCCATGCGCACCCTTGCGCACCTCGTTCGGCGTCTGAAAGAGCTAGGGCGTACGGTGATCGTCTCGGAGCACCGGCTGTGGTGGCTGCGGGGGATAGCCGACCGGGTGGTGCATATGGAGAACGGGCGCATCGCCCACGACTGGGTGGCTGCGGAATTCGAGCGCCTGTCCGTGTGCGAGCTTCACCAGATGGGCCTGCGGGCCTGGCGCATCGAGGATGCCCGCGCCGAAGACATGCCGACGGCCAGGCAGGATCCCTCCGCTCCCATGCTCGCTCCGGGCGCCGCCTCCGCTGCAGCGCTCTCGTTCAGCGACCTTCGTGCGGGCTATTGTCGCGGCGGTGATGTGCTACGCGGGGCCGCCGGCGTGTTCGCGCCCCGGCGTATCGCGGCTTTGGTGGGAGGCAACGGCGCGGGGAAGTCGACGCTTGCGCGCTGCTTGGCCGGGTTGCATCGCGAGCGCGCGGGACAGGTGGCGTTCGGGGGCCGATCGGTTCCGTATCGCAGACGAGCCGGCCGGGCGTTCCTGGTGATGCAGGAACCGGGCTACCAGTTGTTCGCCCATACGGCCGCATGCGAGCTGGAAGCGGCCGCGGCCCGCCGCCTCGGCCGCGGCAAGGCGGCGCGGATGGCGGCCAGCGAGGCGCTCGACCGTTTCGGCCTGGCGCATCTGGCCGAGCGGCATCCGCTGTCGCTCTCGGGCGGCGAGCGCCAGCGACTGGCCATTGCGGCCGGCGTGCTGCAGGGGGCCCGCGTGCTGGTGCTGGACGAGCCCACGAGCGGGCTCGATTTCGCCAACATGCAGGCCGTCGCCAGAGAGCTTGAGCGCGTGCGCGACGGCGGCACGTGCGTGACGGTGATCACGCACGACTACGAGTTCATCGTCGCCGCATGTGACGAGGTGGCCGTGGTGGCGGATGGCCGTGTGAGCGTCCAAGAGCCGCTTGAGCGAGCGAACCTGTCCGCCGTGCGCCGCATGCTCGGTTTCGACGGGTGATGAGCTCGCGTGCTTCGGCATTACTTCCGATGAAAGGAGTTCTTGTATGGAATCGACAGCAACGAAAAAGCGCACGCTCGCCCGCGGCACCCGGCTTACCGGTCGCGACTATGTGGTGCTCGCCGTATTCGGCGTGCTTCTGTTCGCGGTGTTCATGGCCTTCTCGATAGTGTGCTCCCTCAGTGCCACCACGTCGTGGTTCACCCATGGGGTGGGCGCTGTTCCGGCCGGCATCGTGTGGACGTATGTGCTGGCCCGTGTTCCAAAACGCGGCGCGGTGGCGCTCATGTGCCTGCTGGTGGCGCTTCTCGGCTTGGTTATGGGCATGTTCTGGACAGGCCCTCTGGGCATCGCCCTCGGCGGTGTGGTGGCCGAGCTCGTGTTGGGCGCGCCGGGCAAGCGCACCGCCTTTCGCCGTGTGGCGGCGTTCGTCTCCTTCGTCGTGTGCTTCTGGGCCGGGCATGTCTCGCTTATCTACCTCACGGGCCAGGCGTACGTGGACATGGTTGTGGCATCGGGAATGACGGCCGAGTACGGCCAGCAGCTCGTGGACTTCATGTACGGCCCGCTCGCCCTGGTGGCGCTTGCAGCAGCCGTGGCGGGTCCCATCGTCGGCGGTCTTTTGGGGGAGCGCGTGTTCAA
>OGYI01000815.1_pt1 | contig 35798 bp, 33 predicted proteins | sample 1576521 | NCBI WGS metagenome assembly OGYI01 (sample SAMEA3541484, study PRJEB24748) | human gut metagenome | biome: human gut; feature: human-associated habitat; material: faeces | place: China | collected 2012
TGCCGGCGTGTCGGAATGGCAGACGAGGCAGACTCAAAATCTGTTGTGGGCAACCACGTGCGGGTTCAAGTCCCGCCGCCGGCAGGAATTGGAATACAGGAAAAGCTGTTATTTTCAGCTTTTCCTGTATTTTCTTTTTATGCAATTCCAATGACCTGAATTACAAGGCAGCTGTTGAACAGGATGAGCGTCTAATGGTTATTCTGTGGTAAGTAGTATCCTATTGGAATAAACGGAAGAGCCCTATTTCATGGTGGCCCTTCTTTTTTTATGACAAGATTCCATACACCCGTTTTCAGCGGAGCATGGAATAGTATATGGTTCTTCACACAGACAGGTAAGTTTACAAATTTATGGCGGATACAATACTGCATTAAGCAGATTCTGCGGGGGCAATACTGCCACTATATGTTTTGAGATATGATTGTATTCCTTTTTTTAATAAATAGTGCTCCTTTTTAAAATTATTTTTGCAAGAAAATGTTATAAAATGATAATGCTATTATTCATAGAAAAAAACCTCCAGAGTAAAAGGCAGAGAGTCAGGATTTGACTTAAAAGCGGGATAAAGACTACGGAAGTTTGATACGATTACAGGAGGGATGTTTGTGAGAAAATGGTTTATCAATCTGAAGCTCTCCAAAAAGTTTTCTTTTTTAATTATGTTAGTGGTCATAAGTCTGTTTTTAATAGAGATGTTTAACCGCCAGTATGCTTATAATAATTATAATCAGAAAATTTATATGCAAAACGCAAGAATATTAAGTTTTTACGTGAATTATATTGAAACAGTGTTTGACCGCATTGAAGCAGTAACCTATGCAATTGCAGGGGATCAGAATCTCCAGGATGAGTTGGATTATATTGCCAAAAACTATCGAAAGCAGGGATATTCTTTCAATTTGAGGGCTGCAAATGCCAGAATCAAAACATATTTTCAAAAAGAACCTTATTTTAAATACTTTTTGTTGAAAACAGATGCATATCAATTCAGTTATGGCAGTTTGTTTGAAAAAGAAGATTTTGACAAATATATGGAGCTTGCTGAGAACGCAGGCGGCAGATTAGTAATGATTGAGGAGGAGGGAAGACTTCTTCTGGTAAGAGAACTCCGTAAGATATCCGGTTCTGAATATATGCACATAGGATATATACTTGCCTGGGTGGATTTCGGGGAAATTATAATGGATATGAGAAATGCCTTTGCTAATAATGAAGCTCAGGATATGGATCTTGCAGTCTATACGGATAATATTTGTTTGTACAGCAATACTAAAGAACTGGAACATTATCAAGATTACGCAGATGGTTGGTATACCGAAGATGATAGCTTTTTCGTCGTGTTTACCTCCCCTGGATTAGGCTATACCATGATTCTGCGAAGTAATTATGCAGAAATGCAAAGCGAGATTCAAAAAGTATATATGGTTTCGTTGCTCTGTTCTGTATTTGCAGTGGTTTTAGCGATATTATTTAGTAATATTCTGGTCAAATTGATGATCAAAGAAATAGGGCGCATTATTTGCAAAATGGATGATTATGGAAAAGGAATTCTGCTGACCCGGGAAGAAGAACGGCTCTATTTAGAACGGGAAGATGAGATTGGACAAATATATCAACATTTTTATCAGATGACAGATGATTATAAAAAACTGACAGATGCCCATTATGAAAATAAAATGGCCTTGAAGGAGATGGAATTTTCCTGGATGCAAAAACAAATTCAGCCGCATCTTTTGTATAATACGTTATCGGCAATTACGTGGATGGCTTACGCTAAAGAAGATGAAGAAACGGCCCATATGATAGAGACATTGGGGAGGATGATGCGGATGATCACGGATCAAAGGGAAACTATGATCAGTGTGGATCAGGATCTGCAGATTGTGGAGGATTATGTGAAAATACAACAGCTGCGGTATGGGTCACGGCTGCAGGTATCCATAGAAGTCAGTGAACAGACAAGAAAACTGCTGATTCCTAAAATCACTATTCAGCCTCTGGTAGAAAATTCTGTGCTGTATGGTCTGGATGAGATGATTTCAAATTGCATGATTCGGATATTTGAAAGAGGCGATGAAAACACAGCAGAAATCGTTGTAGAAGATAATGGGGTTGGTTTTGATGAAGATATTTTGATAGATAGAAGCAGCCAACAGGGAACAGGAGGTAGCGGAATAGCTTTGAAAAATATCCATCATCGTCTCCAGTATGCTTTTTCTGAAAAATCAGGGCTGCGGTTTACCAGGATAGAAAATGGAATGCAGGTCAGTATTCTGATTCCCCGAAATAAACCGCTAAATAGAGGGAATAGGATATTATGAATGTAGTAAAACTAATGTTGGTTGATGATGAGGCCTTCGTGTTGGAACAAATACGAAAAACAATTTCATGGGAGCAGATAGGAGTGGAATTGATTGGATGCTGTACAAATTCGATGGATGCTTTAGACTGTATGATAGATGAGGTGCCGGATATTTTGGTTACAGATGTTCGAATGCCTGTTATGAATGGTTTGGAGTTAATCGAAAAAACAAAGCGTATGAATCCCTTAATAGAATGTGTTGTTTTAAGTGGATATGCGGAGTTTGAACTTGCAAAAACAGCTATGGAACAGGGGGTAAAATATTACTTATTAAAACCTTTTTCTAAATCGGAGTTTGAAACGGTTTTGGAAAATTGTAAAAAGCAAATTTGGGACAGAACCCATGAACAGTTAATAAATCTGGACAAACGAACCGAATTGACAGAAAAAATTGCTTGGGAGTTACAGCTTTTACGGGAAAATAATGATACGGTAGATGCGGAAAAGGTTCGGGTATTGATGACGGCATATTCGGATTTAAGTTTGCTCAGTACTGCATTGATTTATCTGGTTGCCAACTCTTTGGATAATAGTAAATCACTATTGGAATGCGTTTCCAGACTTTTTTGTACAGATTGGGATATTTATGATGTTGCAGTTTACACGTTGAATGAACTGCTGGGTGCAGGGGAAAAAGAATCCTTAACGGTTCGTAAAATAAAGGAATATACAAGGCAGCATTATAATGAAGAGAGCTTAAACCTGCAGTTGATTGCGAACAACGTGGTCCATTTAGGGGTAAAGTATACCGGGCGTTGTTTCTTAAGAGAAACAGGGATTAAATACAGTGAATATTTATTAGGTATCCGTATGGAAAAAGCCAAAGAACTGTTAAAAACCGAAGACGGAAAAAAGACGGAATTGGTTGCGGAACAAATTGGTTTAGGGCACGATGTGCCGTATTTTTATCAGCTGTTTAAAAAGTATACAGGGATGACACCAAAGGAATATAAAGCGGGATTGTGAAATTGCCAGGAACACTTTTTCTTAGGAAAAAGTGTTCTTTTTTTTAGAAAGTGTTATCCAATGTCAATAGTTTTCATATCAGGCCGATGATAAAATGAAAAAAAGAGTTACAGATAAGACATATTTGAACTGTTATAAAAAAGGAGAGGGGATATGGGGAAAAAGAACAAAGCAGCAGACGTCACACAGCAGAAAAAAAGTGATTTGGGTAAAAGAATAGAAAAATATGGTGTGTTTTATATACTGACAGTCATACCCGTTGCTTATCTGCTTGTATTCCGGTTCTGGCCGGTTTTACTGCAATTAGTATTATCTTTTAAAGAGTATTCCATAAAGGGGGGGATATTTAACAGCAAATATGTAGGATTGGCCAATTTTAAAGAATTGTTTATGGGGGATGATTTCAGGCGGCTTTTCGTGAATACATTGCGGATTGCCTTTCTGAGATTAGGTTTCGGATTTTTCCCACCCATTATTTTGGCGATCATGTTGTTTGATATGTCCAGTAATAAAATAAGAAGATTCAGCCAGAGTGTTTTATACATTCCTCATTTCTTTTCTTGGGTTATTGTATATGGTATTGTGCAGATCTTATTTCAGAGTACCGGTTATATCAATTACATATTGGAAGCGCTGGGATTTGAGTCTGTTAACTTCCTGATGAAATCAGAATATTTTCTTCCGATTCTGATCGGCAGTGGAATCTGGAAAGGATTGGGTTGGGGAACAATTATTTATTTGGCGGCATTGACAAGTATCAATACAGAACTTTTTGAGGCAGCTAAGCTGGATGGGGCGGGTCCGATTCAAAGAATCCGGTATATCACTTTACCAGGTATTACAGGGGTCGTTATGTTTGTATTGATTATGAATCTGGGAACTATTATGTCTTCTGCCGGAGTGGAACAGATTCTGTTGTTCTATAATCCAACCAATTATTCGGTCAGTGACGTAATCGGGACATGGGTGTACAGACAGGGACTTGGTAAAATGCAGTATAGCCTGGCATCAGCGGTTTCACTCTTTGAATCTACCATAGGCCTGATTCTGGTTCTGTTCAGTAACTGGCTTGGTAAAAAATTTGCAGGTGTCGGCATTTGGTAAAACTGGAGGAATGTGGGATGAAAAAAATTAATACGGAAAAATTATATCAGGCATTTATTTATATAGTGGTGGGATTATTGGTTATCGTCAGTATTTTTCCGTTAGTTTATGTTGTGGGATTGTCTTTGACAAGTGAAACGGAGTTTTTGCAGAGGGGAAACTTGATGGTATTACCGCGTGAACCTACCCTGGCAGGATATCGTAGAATCCTGTTGGCAACAGACTCTTATGTGAAAGGCTTGGGGATAAGTGTTGTCAGAGTGATTGTCGGGACTGTAGCAAATATGCTTTGCAATATGACATTAGGCTATATTATTTCAAGGAAGGATTTTCCCGGAAATAAGGTATTGATGGGAATGGTGTTGTTTTCTATTTTGTATAACGGGGGTACAATTCCCACATTTTTAACGGTTTCCGGAGTTGGAATTTTGAACACTTTCTGGGCTATGATTATTCCCGGACTGGTGGATGGATGGTCGGTCCTGGTGTTCAGGCAGTTCTTTTCCAATATTCCCAAGGATGTCCTGGAGTCGGCTGAAATTGATGGATGCAGTGAATTGCCGAAATTTATCCGCGTAGTATTGCCTATGAGTAAACCGGTTATTGCATCCCTGGGACTTTTTTCAGCAGTAGGACATTGGAACAGCTGGTTTGATGCGGCTATCTATTTGGGATCAAAAAGTGAGAAATTCCCTTTGCAGCTTATTCTGAGAAATTTATTGATTAATGCTAATTTGGGAGCAGAAGCTTCAATGGATAAAGTTGGTGTACAGGCAATTCAGACCCCCACATCCCTTCGTATGGTGGTAGTTGTGGTTGGCACGATTCCGATACTGTGTGTTTATCCTTTTTTACAGAAATATTTTACTGCAGGTGTGTATACCGGAGCTGTGAAAGAGTAAGTATATAAAAGCTGATACGGCCGATCAGGTTTATAGAAATAAATAATAATAGGAGGAACTTTTGTATGAAGAGTATGAAACTGTTAAACGTATTGTCGATAACGATGGCGACTGCTATGCTTGTAGGTGCATGCGGAAAGTCTGTTCCTGAGCAGGCAGAAAGTGTGCGGGAAGGTACCGCAGCGGTAGAAAACGCAGAAGAGAACATTGCCGAAGAAGCGGCTTCTGACGCGGAAATTGAAGTTTTCTTTTTAAATCCCTGGGTGAATATTGCTCCATCGGGTGAGGATTTTGTTGCAAATTATATCGGAGAAAATTATGGCGGAAAATGGAGAATGACTCTGGCTTCCGAAGGCGAAACAGAGCTGATTACACGTATGGCATCCGGGGATGCGCCTGATTTGATTTTATTTGATAGACCTGAACAGCTGCAGCTTCTGTATGATCAGGGCGTTCTGATTGATGACTGGACTCCATATGTGGATAAAATGCCCACATGGATGGAAAGCATGACAGAACTGCAGAGATCCTATTACACAGCAGCAGATGGAAAGTTGAAGGGGATTGCCTGTGCACCTGGTGAACAGCTTTGGTCCTTCTTGATCCGCCAGGATTGGCTGGATAATTTAGGTCTGTATATGCCGACTACAGCAGAAGAATTGTTAGATGTTATGCGTGCATTTACTTTTGATGATCCCGATGGAAATGGCAAGGATGACACGTATGGATTTACCGCGGCAGGCGGCGGCACGGTAGGCGATCTTGAGAGGATGCTGATGCTGTTTGATAATCCAGATATTTATATCAAGGATGGTGAAGTTACAAACGCATTGGTAGAAGGTACTTATAAGAATTATCTTGATTTTGCAAAAACAATAGTAGAAGAAGGCCTTATCAATCCTGACTGGTATACCATTGGTTGGGAAGACAGAAAACCTGCTCTTTATCAGGGAGCATATGGTATTTGTTATTATCCTCCGTCTGCATTGATTGATGAGACGATTCTCGGCCTGAAATTGACTGGTGAAGATGCAGATAAAATCGGTGACAGATGGACGCTTATGGATCTGTGTGGAGGTAAGAGTCAGCCTTTAGCTGCTATGGCAAGTGATGTTCTTTCTGTTTCTGCCGACTGTGCTGCGGATCCTGTGAAAATGGAAATCCTCTGCAAGTTCTTTGAAGACTGCGGTACTTTTAATGAAAGCTTTGCCAATATTCGAAGCATCATGTTCATGTATCCGGAAGAGGGTCGTAATTATGAAATCGAAAATGGCAACTACACAACCTGGGCGCTGTCTGAAGAGGAAAGGGCTTCTGCTGATGCAGAAACTGTGGCGGGGATAGAGGAAGCGGATGCATACCTGAATGGAGAAGGAAGCTTTGGATGGCAGAACTGGGGGATGCTGATAAACCACTATCATGGCAGCCAGTTTACCAGGACTTCAAAAATATCTTCTTATTATTTTGACAGAATCGTGGAGATGAGTGGTGAAGTGGCTCAAAGAACAGAGGTTTGGGATAATGAATATCAATTGTACGCACCCAATCCGACTCTGAAGTCAAATCTGGATGACAAACTGGATGAATTCGAAATAAAGTATATTATGGGTGAGGTGAGTGAGGACAGCTATGAAGATTTTGTGGCCGACTGGCTTGCTGGCGGCGGACAGGAATATCTGGATGCTGCAAAAGAGCAGTTTGTTGGATATGGACTGATTAAATAATAGGTTTGGATACAAAACAATGATTATTTTGGAGGCAGAATCTGTATGATTAACGTGAACGATTTTTTGGGATGCACAGATAATGAGGTATTGGAAGCTGCGATGGAAAATCGCGAAAAGGATGGGATTATAATCATTCCGCCGCGTTCTTCAGAGGTGGAACCTGAGCGAGATTACTGGCTGTTGGAGCGTGCAATTCTGGTTCCGGAAAATACCGTTGTGATTTTACAGAATTGCACGATTAAATTATCCGACCGCTGCAGGGATAATTTCTTCCGTTCCGCAAACTGTGGGCCTGGAATAGCTGAACCTAAGCAGATCCACAATATCTATATTAAAGGTGAAGGGACATGTACACTGTTGGGTGCGGATCATCCCCGTGCCACAGGAGATGCAGGTAAGATTCTTGCACAGCCCTGTCCTTATGATCCGGAGGATCTGTGCCGCTTGGCAGATTGGATTCCGGTGGAGCGCAGAAAACCGGAATCCTTAGACTTCTGGGATTCACATAATCACTCTTATGGTACTGATGCCGGAAAAGAAGGCGAGCATCAGAGAGGAGACTGGCGTGATATTGGTATTTTAATGGCTAATGTAGATCATTTTGGTATTGAGAATTTACGCATTGTTGATTCTCACGGTTGGGGAATCACAATGGAAGCATGTTCCTGCGGAAGTATACGTAACATTAACTTTGATGCCTGTATGTCCAGGATGATAGATGGACTGTGTCAGAATATCGAAAACCAGGATGGTATCGATGTCCGTAACGGTTGTCATAATCTGATTATATCGGACATTACGGGAAGAACCGGAGATGATATGATCGCCCTTACTGCCATTGCTGACAATGGGTATGCCGGATCAACAGAAGGCGGGAGGCTTGGAGCAGGTGAAGTGATGCCGGTTGACTGGTCCAAACGTGATAGAGATATTCATGATATTATTATCAGGAATGTGATCGGCTATTCCCACCTTTGTTGGCAGGTACGTCTGTTGCCTTGTAATTGTAAAATCTGGAATGTGGTGATTGATGGTGTGATTGATACTGCGCCGGATGGACTTGTACATGGTGGTGGTGTCATCATCGGAGAAGCCGATTTGGCATATGGTATGAATCTTCCTGATGGATTGAAAAATATTTCTATATCCAATGTATTAGCCAATGGTGCTCATGCGCTGCTTATAGAAGGGTACTTAAAGGATTCCATGATTAGTAATGTAATGAACAGAAATACGGAAGGATTGACATGGGAGGTGCGCCGTGAAAATGGCATGGATAACTGGAATGTGAAAATGAGCAATATTTCAGGACAGTCATAATAAATGAAAGCGGCAAATGACAGAAAGCGAAACGAAGAACTTTCAGGCAAGGAGATATGAAAACAGAAAATGAGAAGCTGGGTCGAGACATTTCGCTATCTTTTTAACGTAAAAGATGATTATGGTCGTGGGCGGCTGTATATGTTGCTGACTTTATTATTATTGGGGATAGCTGAGCAATTTTATGGAGGAGTTTTTTTTACCCGTTTTCTTTTGGCATACGGCATTGATCAAACAGGAGTTGGTGTACTGACATTTTTGCCTTACCTTGGATGTTTGATCAGTATATTCTCACCATATATCCTGGAACGCTTTCAAAGAAGAAAATGGATTTTATTTTTTTCTGGTATGATTACAAATTTTTTCAGCATAATGGGGATTACACTTTTACCTATGATTGTTGAGGACGCTGGACAGAGATTAATGGGGTTTATTGCCATTACGGTGGGAACGACCCTGATAAACAACCTGTTTTCAGCGGGAGGGGTGACGTGGAATGCCGCATATCTGCCGGAACATGTGAAGGCAGATTATATGGCAACAAGCCAGATGCTCAATAATTTAATCTGTTGGGGAATCGCATTGGCAGTCTCGATTGTGGCTGACCAATTTGCGGGAACTGAGCATGAAATGCCTTTAATTATATGTGTTCGCTGCATTGGGTGGGGCCTGACGGTTATAAATTCTATTTTACTGCTTGTAAAGAAAGAATTTCCGTATACGCATACAGAGAAAACAAAATTGTCTAATGTATTCATACTGCCGTTTGGGAATAAGCTTTATCGGGGAACTATGTTAGTGGCATTTGTTTGCTGTATTGTACATTATCTGCCCAATGCAACCATTAATGTATACTTATTGGAAGATTTGAAAATCAGTTACACGCTGATAAACGGGCTGAATGCGGTGTATTTTGTGTTTGGCCTGCTGTTTGCAAATATGTGGGCCGGTTTTACCAAAAAGCATGGATGGTTTGTTACGCTTGCTGTCGCTGTGGTTTTGCAGTCATTTACCTATTTTGTATATGCATTTGTACAAGCAGATAATACGTGGCTCTACATAGTAGTTCGGCTGGCCCAGCATTTTGTGGGGGTGCCCTTTGATTTGGTGATGGTATCGTTTATCTATATCAATCTGCCCATGGAGGATACTACATATTATGTGACATTTGCAGGATTTATTATAAATATCGCAACATTCCTGGCTATGTTCATAGGTACGGTAGTAACAAAAATCATGGGGGAAACTGTGCTGTCGATATTCGGAGTAAATTTTGTATCCACACAGGTTTTGCTTTTGGTATGTGCAGTGGGAAAACTTCTGGTAGCAGCTTTATCTGTTCTATGGTCAAGAAAAATATCATCCGGACTGTAAACAAAAAGGTTTGCGAATTTTTGTTCGCAAACCTTTTTAATCATTCACATCGGCTTAAGGTTCTTATTTAACCGTTCCACCATCCAAGATATACGATTGGCGCGGCCGGCATCTGTTTTGGCATCATAGTAAGCTCTTGTATACGTCTTTTTCACAGAGGGAGACATTGCCTGGAAATTTGTATAAGCCGGTTCATATTCCTTCAATATATCAGCTAAAACAGCTATTTGTTCATCTGTAATGGGAGGTGCTTTAGGTTTATCCCATTGACCGTTTTTCTTTGCCGCTTCTATTTTTTCCCTGCCGAACTCTGTCATTAATCCCTGCTTTTCAAGACTTTCAACAATGGTCTTATTTTTATCGGACCATTTGCTGTTTTCACGGCGCATAGAGAAATATTTGACATATGATTTGTCATCAAGGCTCTGCATCTGTCCGTCGATCCAGCCATAGCACAGGGCCTCTTCAAGTGCCTCGCCGGCCTTGATTGTTTTGGGGCCGCCCGCTTTGCCGAACAGCAGCCACACCCCTTCGTCTGACATACAATTTGTTTCCAGCCAATTTCTGAATTCACTTCGTGAAGAAAATTTCAAGTATTCAGGCAATATGCCACCTCCTGTCGAATGTAATTGTCTATGTGTTTTTTATGTCGATTAAATTATATCAGAAAAATAATGATTGATAAAGTAAATTATCTTACTGCGCAGCCATTTGAAATATTGTAAATATATTTAAACTAAATATTTATTTATGTTGTGTCAAATGATACAATATATGAGAAAGAAGAGCGACTATGCTTTAAGCATAGATGTAATTGTCCTTATAGATTCAAGTAACAATATTATTTTAAATCATATACATAAAGGAGAAAATACAATGGATCGTTATATTTATTACTGTCCTAACTGTCATTACCTTGGAAGCGCTGAGCATAAAACACCTAATGAATATCAGGGATGCTCGGAATGCAAATCTGCTATGGTGTATGCAGGCATAACAAAGGAAGAATGGGATACAAAAAGTAAAGAGGAAAAAGAGCAGATTAAGGCTCAGTTGAAGGATAAGTATCCGGCATCGGCCAGTTCAAGTACAAATATCCCTTCGCCAGATGTCTTGAATAAAATAAATGACAATATAAATACGATAAAAAATATATTGATGTTTTATTTGATTCTTTCTATAGTAGGAATTTTCTTTATGATTATTAATTTTATAGTGTAATAAAGTGAATATAATGCTGTTCCTATTCGGATTTTGGTAATATCTGAGGGAACGGATATTTTCTAAGTTTAAATACCCAAAATTAGAAAAAGTCTATAAAGAATAAGAGGGAAAAAACGAATCCCCAAGGGAAAAACAATGTCAGGAAAGCATTGATTCCCTTGGGGATGAGTTTATTTAAGAATAGAAGGTTTAAAAATTATTATTAACAGACTTCCCTACATATTCGTTTAGTTAATATCCATTAGCTTCAGCTCCATAAATTGCTTGTTCACGAGTAAAGCCTTCGTATTCCAGCTGATCAATCAGGCTGTCTCGTGAAAATGATGAATAGTCCAAATAAGCTTCAGCTGATTTTGCCGCTTGTTCATTCCAATCAGCGTTACAATTATCTGCACCATATACGGCTTGCTCATGAGTGAATCCTTCATATTCCAGCTGTTCGATCAATCCGTTATAAGAGAAAGCAGAATAATCCAAATATGTAATTGCTGACTTGAGTGCCTGTTCATTCCAATCAGCACCACAATTATCAGCGGCATAAACTGCATCTTCATGAGAATATTTTTCATATTCCAATTGTTCTACTAATCCCTGATATGAGAATGCGGAATAATTGAGATATGATTTTGCAGAACGAAGTGCATTTTTTTGTCCGGTGGTTTCATTTGAAGTTACAGCGGGTACGGTTTCGATATCATTTTCAGATTCTGCAGAAGAAGCAGCAGTCTCAGCAGATGTGGTTTCGGGAATTTTAATTGTTTCAGTTTCCGGGGTGTCAGTACTTTCCTGTTCAATAACATCAAGTTTCGATGAAGAATCGGTATTTTTTCCACCGCCTGCTGCACCTATAATTCCTATTATTAGCCATACACCTGCTATAATTAATGAAACCTTAGATAACGTATGTTTTTTTGTATCATCTTTTTTACATAAATCAATGATAGCGAGAATAGCACCTACGATAAAAGTGCATCCCAAAATTGAAAATATAAGGGCAGTTATTCCCAATCCGGATTCTTTCTTTACTGGTTGAGGTGATACTGCATAAGAATAATTGCCGTTATTCGGCGGAATGGGTGATCCATTAGGGTTTGGTGGTACCATTGATTGCTGTTGCCGAAAATTAGAGTTGATATAACCGCAGCTTGGACAGTGCGGTGCTTGGTCAGAAAAATCGTTTCCACAATCAGGACATTTGATGAGTGCCATAGTAGTCCCCCTTTTCATAAGTTAATATTATTTATAAAAAGCCAATGGCTATTTTATACGAGATTATTTTACCCGATCTTTAAGTAACAACGGTAAAGAAATTATTGCACGGAGAGCTTACGGAATTACATATAACTATACGATAAAAGCCCTGATAATACAATCCTTTACATAAAAATCCACTTTAGGTGTTGTGTAAGAAATAAAGTTAGTTAATAAGGAATATTTTAGCAGGTTGCCTGCATTTCATCCGGAACCATAATCCGGATAAGCTCTGCAAGCGGTTCAGTAAGGTATTTATCCTTATGTGTAACCAGAAGCAGCTGATTAATCAGGGATAAACCTTCCGTTTCCAGAGAAATCAGGCTCCCTTCGTTCAGAGCATCTTTTACCAGAATATCCGGCAATATGGTAATTCCCAGGCCGGCTTTAGCGGCTTCGATGAGCGCAGGAGAATTGACGCTTGTCCAAAGAGGATGAGCGGTAAAACCATAAAGATAGAGAGCGCTGTCCAGTACATCACGGATAGCGCTTCCTTTTTCTCTCAGAAGAAGCCGTTCTTCTGTCAGAGCGGAGGGAGACAGCGGCTGCCGGGAATGTGGATAATCGGGTGAGCAAAGGGTCAGTAGCGGATAAGAGGAAAAGGGGGTACTTTGATAAGGGCCGTTGGGAGGAAGGCCTTCTACCAGGGCGATATCAGCATTTCCTGCCTGAAGTACCTCTATGGCATTAGCTGCGCTTACCACATTTACATATACCGGAATATCCGGGTGAGAAGCTTCAAACCGATGAAGAGCATCGGGCAGATAGTAAGAGGCAATAGTAATGCTGGACACAATGCGGATAGGGGCGCGTCGGTCCAGCTGTTTTATTTTGGACTCTACTGCCTTGCAGGAATCCAGGAGGGGAAGAATTTCCTGCAGAAGGAGGTTTCCGGCTTCCGTAAGTCTGATTGTCTTGGAGAGACGGTCAAAAAGAAGTGTCCCCGCTTCCGTTTCCAGTTCCTGAACGGCATGAGATACCGCGGACTGCGTAATATACAGTAGCCGTGCGGCTTTTGTAAAACTGCCTGTTTCGGATATCGCTTTCAGAATTTCCATATGCCGTATTGTCATAATAATCGCTCCTTGATTATAGATGAATAAAAGTAATGAGATTGATTAAAATATATCATTTTACTAATGATAAAGCAAGCTATATAATAAGGCGGACGAGGAGGCAGCATTTATGAAAAAAGGTAAAAAAAGGCTTTATTTATGGCTGCTGGGCATACATATGTTTATCAGCGCGTTTACTTTCGGGGGAGGGTATGTGGTAGTTCCCATGATAAGAAAATATTTTGTCCTGCAAAAGAAGATGTTTGGAGAGGAAGAACTGGCGGAAATGGCGGCGGTATCTCAATCAGCGCCGGGAGCCATTGCCGTGAATCTGGCGGCGGTCACAGGATTCCGGGTGGCTGGGGCGTCAGGGGCGATTATCAGTGCATTTGCATCTGTGTTCCCTCCGTTTCTGATAATGGGAGTGATCTCCCACAGCTATCAGGCGTTTATTGCCAATCATGCAATGGCGGCTGTTTTAAAGGGAATGCAGGCTGGAGCAGCGGTATTGATTGCGGAAACCGCATTCGGAATGTGCAGAAATATTTGGAAGGAACATAATTTCCTGTTTTCCCTCATGATACCCGGAATATTTATCTTTTGTTTCCTGGGAAAAGGAAGTGCGGCCCTGGCTCTGGTGACAGGGTGTATTATGAGTCTGGCCCAGGCATGGTATCTGTGCGGCAGGAGGGTGAAGAAGACAGAGAAAGAGAGTGAGGAAGTGTAATGGAACTGATTGCAAAACTTTTCGGAGTGTTTCTTCAGATTGGATGCTTCAGCATTGGGGGAGGCTATGCAGTGATCAGTCTGATTCAGAATCAGATTGTGGGAAAATACGGATGGCTGACAGAGAAAACTTTCGGGGATATTATTACGATTTCACAGATGACTCCGGGGCCGCTGGCTGTAAATGCTTCTACTTTTGCCGGATTCCAGCTGGCGGGAGTATGGGGGGCAGCGGCTGCTACCGCAGGCTGTGTGGCCGGAGGGATTGTGCTGTCACTGCTGTTGTATGTATTTTTTAAGAAGAAAGGAAACTCCTTCTATATGACGCATCTTCTGAGGGGGCTGAAGGCGGCGTCCACGGGATTGATTCTTTCCGCAGCAGGAACCATCCTGCTTCTTACTTTTTGGGGAAGCTCCGATATCGGACAGTTATCCCTGAGCGGTATAGAGATACGCAGTGTGGCGCTCTTTGTATCCGCGCTGCTGCTTCCAAGGATTATCGTTCCTCTTTTTACAAAGGGGAAGGTAAAGGGATTGGGCCCTGTTGCGTTAATGCTTCTCACCGGGGCGGCAGGTTTTTTCCTGTACCATTAGTTCAGCCCGTCTGAATGGAAATTTCAATCACATAGTTTTCGGATCGTCCGGTTGCCAGATAATTAAGCAATTCATGCTCATAGGAATTGCCGGTTATCTGAAGGCCGGACTTTTTGATGTAATCCTTGAGGATGTTATAAGACTGGCTGAGGGTCTCATAAGAACCTTTATGAGTGAGCATGGCATAGGTTCCTGCCGGTTTTACAAAAAGCAGGGGATTTTGTATGGGAGAGGAGAGTTTGCTGCAGTAATAGTCCTCCTTATATTCATCGTAACAGAGATTCTCTTTTAAAATAATGGAGCCTAAGGGATATTCTTCACCCAGGAGATTGGTTTCCAGATATTCCAGCAGTGCCTTAATTGTTTCGGACTGATTTCTTTCATAGTCCTCATATTCGGTGGAAAAGGGCATGGCTATAAAATATTCTTCCGGGCATTCCTGAAGGAACGGGACGTTGTATTCTGTCTTGAGAGCATGTTTCGTAAGCTCGATGGTATTGCGCATCAGGCGGTGGATATGCATCAGCCGTTCCATTTCCGCATAAAGGATTTTATCATTTTCTTCCATAAGGGTCAGAAAGGATGCCGGTTCTCGGGCAGTGAGATATTCTTTTATTTCTTTTAAGGGTGTGCCGCATTCTTTCAGCATGGCAATGATATCAAATAAAAAAAGCTGATTGACGGAATAATAACGGTAGCCATTATCCTGTATGATTTCAGGTTTCAGCAGGTCTATTTCATCATAATAGAAAAGAGTGTCTTTTCGTATATTGCAGAGCCTTGCAAATTCTCCTGTGGTAAACAGCGGTTTCGAATTGTTATTCATGCTTCCTCCAAAACAGGCGGCTCAGGATATTTTCCGGAACAGGGCCGCCGTCTAAAAGATGGATAAAAAAGTGTTGACTATAGGGTTACTCCATACATTATAGTAGGCTTTTGCGGGGCTTGCAAGCTTTGTAAATGATGAACAGCAGGAGGACGGAATATGAGCCATTCTATTTCACAGAATTTTAATGGAAGGACTTTGCTGAAATTTGCATTTCCAACGATAATAATGATGGTATTCATGTCAATGTATACCATGGTGGATGGGTTCTTTGTGTCCCGTTTTGTGGGAGCGGATGCCCTTTCTGCCATCAATATAGTTTATCCGTTGATCGGCCTGGTAGTCGGCATGGGAATCATGCTGGGAACCGGCGGAAGTGCAGTCATAGCAAGACAGCTTGGCCTGGGGCAGGCACAGGAGGCGAGAAAGAACTTCACAAGGATTCTTGTATTCGGGCTGATTCTTGGAATCCTTTTTACCATTGTCAGCATGGTTTTTCTGGAGCCGCTGCTGAAACTTCTGGGATCCAGTGAAAGATTGATGGGGTACTGCAGGGAATATATGATAATACTTCTTCCCTTCATGGCGGTACAGATGCTGCAGACGATTCTTGGGGTCCTTTTTGTTACCGCAGGGAAGCCTAATCTGGGATTGGGGCTTACCATATTGTCAGGATTGGCTAATATGATATTGGATTATATATTTATTGCGGTTTTGGACTGGGGAATCGGCGGAGCGGCCCTGGCAACGGCGGTTGGATATTCCATAATGCCTGTTTATGCCTTTTTTTATTTTTTAAAGCCCAGAACGGAGCTTTTCCTGGTAAAAGCTTCTTTCCAGGGTGAAGTGCTGTGGGAAAGCTGTCTGAACGGTTCTTCGGAAATGGTGAGTAATCTTGCGGCCAGCGTTATTACCTGGCTGATGAATCTTCTGATGATGCATTTTGCAGGAGAAGACGGAGTGGCCGCGGTAACGGTGGTTCTGTATACGCAGTTCTTTTTTACCGCAGTGTTTCTGGGCTTTTCCAATGGGGTTGCCCCGGTCATCAGCTATAATTACGGCAGCAGGAATAAGAAACAGCTGCAGACCGTATTTCGAATATGTATGAAAAGTATGATATTATGCTCTTTTCTTATGACAGGAGCATCCATACTTCTGGCTAAACCTTTGGTGGGACTTTTCCTTCCCGGAGGGACCTCCGCCAACGAACTGACCTATCAGGGATATTTATTATACTCCGTCAATTATCTGTTCGCCGGAATGAATATTTTCGTTTCTTCTCTGTTTACGGCTTTGTCCAACGGAAAGATTTCGGCAATGATATCCATGGTCCGTACGTTTGGGTTTACTGTTACAGGTATTTTGTTATTTTCCTGGCTGTGGGAGATAAATGGCCTCTGGCTTGCGGTACCGGCGGCAGAATGCGCTACATTGATTCTGGCGCTTTATCAGGTAAAAAAATACAAAAGTGTTTATGAATATTAAAAAAATCTTAAATAGGAAAAACTAATGGAGTATGATATAATGTCGAAGAAAGAATTTGAAAAAATGTACTTTTTTGGCAGATTGAGAGGATTGCATGGGAACGGAAGCGAAGCCGGTCATTCAGGTTAAGAATTTATATAAAGTATATCGTGTTGGCGACAGCCACGTACGCGCGCTTGACGGAGTGAACCTTGAAATATATAAAGGGGAGTTCTGTTCGATTGTGGGTACCTCCGGTTCAGGAAAATCGACTCTTCTGAATATGCTGGCGGGGTTGGAGAAACCTACCAAGGGTGAAATAATTATTGCGGGAGAACATATGGAGAATAAGACGGAAAACCAGCTGGTTAAATTCCGCAGAGAGCATATCGGTTTTATTTTCCAGTCCTTTAACCTGATGGGAACCATGAATGCGGTGGAGAATGTGGCGCTTCCCTTAACCTTTCAGGGAGTGGATAAGGATATTCGTTTGAAGCGGGCTTCCAGAGTCCTGGATCTGGTCGGGCTGAAGGAGCATAAGAAGCATAAGCCGACACAGATGTCCGGCGGCCAGCAGCAGAGAGTGGGCGTGGCCAGAGCCCTTGTGGTGAACCCGGAAATAATCTTTGCCGATGAACCTACCGGCAATCTGGATTCCAATACCTCGAAGGAGGTTATGGAATTGATGCAGAAGGTGGTAAGGGAACAGAAGCAGACGCTGGTCATGGTTACCCATGATAATTATCTGGCGAGTTTCGCCGATCGTATCTTCCATATAATCGATGGCAAAATCGTTAAAATAGAAGACAACCGGCAGAAAATACAAGAGAATGCTTAGAGAAGTACAAAGGGGAAGAAAATGAACGCAGGAAAAAAAATCATCAGCACCATCAGTTTGACATTAGTATGCATAGCGCTGCTTGCAGCGGTACCTTTTCAGGGGAATGCAGGACGGGTAATGGCCTCTTCTACCAGCGGCAACACGATCGACCGCTCCTCGCCGAATGTAATTACTGATGACGATCGTGCGGATGCCGACGCCCAGCTGAAGGCGCATGTGGACAGTATACTGAAGCGGACACATCCGGATGAATATACGCTTAAGAAGCTGAATGACACTTTATACAGTGCCATATATTATATTGCCAACACAGAGATGAGTGTTGGTGAATTATGGTCTTACGTAGGCGAGATGAAGGCCAAGCTGGATGCGGTAGTTCCGGACACATCGGTAACGAAACCTACAACGGAATTTCTTCAGGTGGGAAATAACTGGGAGACGCCGTCTGTCAGCTACGGGCAGCAGGTTTCCATTGTTCTGCCTATTATAAATCTGGGAAGTGAGAATCTTACCGATCTGGTGGTGAAGCCTGTCGTTTCCAATGATGTCAAGCTATGGCCTTTTGAACCGGATGCTACGGGATATGTTCAGTCTTTTGCGGAAATACCGGGAAATCCCTATGGAGGTAATTATGAGGCCGGTATGTTCGCCAGAAGAGAGCTGACTTATAATTTTACGGTGAGAGATGATGTAATGACCGGCTATTACCCGCTGTCTTTTGAAATCTGGTATACAAAGGCGGGGGTAAGGTGTGAAGAGCCGGAGACTGTATCGGTTTATGTATATACACAGGGAAAACCCGGAGCAGGGCATATCGGCGGCGATGACGGAGCCGTGGAGTCCAAACCGCGTATCATTGTAACCGGCTTTGAGACAAATCCCAAGGAAATTTATGCCGGCGATACCTTTATGGTAACTATCCATGTGAAGAATACCTCCAAAGAAAAAGCGGTTAATAATGTGCTGTTTGACATGCAGGCGGTGGAAAGCGGTACGGAGGCCAATACCACCTATGCTGTATTCCTGCCTACTTCGGGTTCCAGTTCTGTTTACACGGATTCCATCGGACCCGGCAGTGAATTTGATATTAATATTGAAATGACCGCCAAGACGGATCTGACACAGAAGCCTTATGTAATAACCGTAAAAATGAAATATGATTCAGGAAAAGATGTCGACCTTACTGATGAGGCAAAGGTATCCGTTCCGGTGCTGCAGGAGGCTAAGTATGATACCGGTGATATTGAGGCAATGCCTGCCAGCATTTCCATAGGCAGTCAGTCTAATGTCATGTTCAGCATATATAATACCGGTAAAACCACTTTTTATAATCTTCAGGTGAAATATGAGGGGGATTCCATTGAAGGAGGAGATACCTTCCTCGGAACTCTGAAACCGGGAGAAACAGGAAGCGTGGATTCCATGATTACTGCGGTTGCCCCCAGTACGGGTGACGGAACAATCAAAGCTAAAATATCCTTTGAAAATGAATCAGGGGAATTGGTGAGCTTTGAGAGGAATTTTGCGCTGGATGTCTATGAAGAGGTTTATATGGATCCCTCAATGCCGGAGGATATTCCCGTGGATAACCAGGGCGGCGTTAATATCGGTTTAATTATAGGTATTGCGGCGGCGGTGGTTGTGGCAGCAGTCATAATTGTCATTGTGACAGTCAGAAAAAAGAAAAAGAAGGCGGCGGCCCTGAAACTGGAAGAAGAGCTGCTGGACACAGACAATGAAGAATAACCAGGGGCAGGAGCGGATATGAAATTTTTGGATTTGCTGCGGTTAAGCAGCAGCAGCCTGTGGAAGAGAAAAGTGCGTACCCTGCTTACCGTGCTGGGAGTGACCATTGGCGTGGCTTCTATTGTAGTAATGGTTTCCCTGGGGTTGGGGCTGAATAAGTCATCCATGGAAGAAATGGAATCCTACGGCAGCCTTACCGCGATAACGGTTAACGAAGCCGGAGGTTATGGCTATTCTTATTCCGGCAGCGTTATGGTGCAAAGCTCTTCTTCCGATAAAGAGCAGGAGGAAAAAAGGCTGGACGATGAGCTGGTGGAAACACTGAAGGCCATCCCGCACGTGAATCTTGTGTCGCCGGTGCTCAGTGTGGATGTCATTGCCAGAAGCGGGATTTATGAAGGCAATTTCAGAGTCCAGGGAATGACCCCGGAGGCTTTTGAGGCTATGAAAATCCCTTTGGGGGAAGGCACCTTTCCTCAGAAAAATGCGGAAAAGCTGGAATTCTTTTATGGAAATATGGTTTTACAGAGTTTTTATAATGCGAGAACCGGCAGCTATCCGTATTATGAGAAGGGAGAAATGCCGGATGTTAATCTTCTGAAGGACCCTGTTTTCGTTATTTTCGACACAAGCGCTTATTACAGTAATAAATATGGAGACGGCAGTTCGGGAGCTTCCAAGACGCCTCCTCCCAAAAAGTATCTCATTGGTACCTGCGGTCTGGTAGAGGGCGGTCCCGAAAACTGGAGCAGATACAGCTATGATGTTTATTGTGATATTGATTTGCTGAAGACGGAATTAAAGCGTATATTTAAAAATAAAGCCATTCCCGGACAGCCGACTACAAAAACGGGTAAGCCCTTCAAGGAAATATATTACAGTCAGATATATGTAGATGTGGATGACATGGAAAACGTTACAGAGGTGCAGAATGCCATCAATGCCATGGGATACCAGGCCTCCAGCAACGCGGAATGGGTGCAGGCCATGCAGACACAGTACGGATATGTGCAGCTGGTACTGGGGGGAATCGGAGCGGTTTCACTGCTGGTAGCGGCTATCGGAATCACAAATACGATGATGATGTCCATTTATGAACGTACGAAAGAAATCGGTATTATGAAAGTTCTTGGCTGTGACCTGAGAAATATTCAGATGATGTTTTTGATGGAAGCAGGATTCATCGGTTTTATCGGTGGTATTGTGGGGCTGGTATTCAGCTTTGCCATATCGATACTGATAAACCAGATCGTGGCATCTATGGGGAATATGATGACGTTGTCCTATATACCTCCATGGCTGGCGCTCCTGTCTTTGGTCTTTGCCATTCTTGTGGGAATGATAGCGGGATTTTTCCCTTCGCTCAGAGCGATGAGACTGAGTCCTCTTGCGGCAATAAGAAACGAATAAAAGACTCCGGTATCAAAAGAATGTCGTTAAGCTTAGACATTGCTTTTATACCGGAGCCTTTTTTCTTCTGTATCGAAATCGGCTGTCAGGAATTAACTAATGCTGCTGTTACACAATTGGCAAACAGCTGTGCGCCCGGAAGATTGGGGTGTACGCCGTCACTAGTAAAAACAGAAAGATTATCATATGTAATTCCGCAATTATAAACATCGATGACGGATGCGCCGTATGCGGCGGCAATAGCACGGATTTGCTTATTGAAGTCCATGATAGAATCACCATTCCTGTTCACGGGAGTATTGGTTCCCGGCGCTCTGAGCCCCGGATCTCTGGCAAAAAGGGTACAGCAGTATACGGCGGCATCGGGATACAGAGTCTTTATTTTCAGAAGCATCAGTTCGTAAGCGCTGCTGAAGGTGGCAGGTGTTCCTTCGGTTTGAAGAGAAGGTGCCTTAAAGGAGCCTAACGGTATATCCCGGGCAAAATCGTTTACTCCCATATAAATTACGATGACATTGGGAGACGTGCCGTCAGCACCCTTTAAATCCATAATACGACGGAAGCTGCAGCCAGGTGCGGAGCCGTCCGTGGCAAGGGAATTCCCGGTTACATTGGTATTGGCGGAAGAAGCGTTGCTGCACAGGCGCATACCTGTGGCGTTCAGCACCTGATACCACCAGGTCCCTTCTACCATGGGAATACCGCTGTTTCCAGGATAGAAAATATTATAATCTCTGGGAATATAGTCATTAAAGGTTGAGAGGCTGTCCCCCAGAATGGAAAGGCTCATACCTGTGTATTTCGTAGGAACATTGGAAGATTCCACTGTTTTCAGCGGAGCGGCGGCATCTGCGGTTATGCCATTGCACAGCGGGTAAGTGAACATAAGGGAAGCTGCCAGGGCCAGGGCTGTGAATTTTACTCCTTTTTTCATAGCATAAAAAACTCCTTTTCTCAATTGTTATCCAATAAAAAAGGTAGCACAGAGAAAAGGAGTTTGTCAAGTTATGTCTGTTATTGTAACTAATATAAAAGTGATTTGGTAATATATTCCGCGATAAGGTGTGCGCCCTCCGCATTGGGGTGGGTGCCGTCAATGGTATAATCCGAAAGATTATCATAGGTAATACCGCAATTATGGACGTCAATTACCGGATAATTATAGGCGGAAGCGATTGTGGCGATTTCCGCGTTGAAATCAGCTATTGTGTTCCCGTTTTCATTGGTGGAAGGGAAGGCTCCGGGATTGTCGTCAACATCCCCTGCATTGGTTTCCAAAAGGGTACAGAAATAAATCTGTGTCTTGGGATAAGTTGCCGCAAGCTTCTGCAGCATCAACTCATAGGCATCGCAGAAATTGGTAATAACCCCTTCCTGCTGTGCCTCAGGAGTGGTAAAATTACCCAGCTCCACACTCCGCAAGAAGTCATTTACGCCCATAAATACAATAAGGATATCAGGAGCGGGGCCATCGTCACCGGGGGTTAAATCATTAATCCGTTTGAAACTGCATCCGGGAGCGCTGCCGGTAGTATCTGAAGAATCACCCGAAACGTCGGTGTTGGAAGAAGAAGCATTGGCATTTAGCTCCATTCCTGTAGAAGAGAGAACCTGAAACCACCAGGTTTTTTCTACTGTGGAAATATCTCCGTAGTTAGGATAAAAGATATTATAGTCAGTCGGGATATAACCATCAAATGTGGAAATGCTGTCCCCAAGAATGGACAGTTTCAATCCGGTCAAATTCCGCGCTTCCTTCTGTTCCGTGGAAGCTTCTTCGAACGGAGGTACAGAGCTTTCCGTCTGAGCTGCGGTATTGTCAGATATGCCGCCCGTTTCGGAAAAAGTTTCGGGGGGAATAGTTTCCTCAGACGAGTCGGAGGACGGCTTGCTGCAGCAGACAAAGAAAATACTGAAAACAGCTACACATAAAAACAGCAGGCACAGTAAGCCTATGCCGATAAAATTACCGGATGATTTTCTTTTTTTCATGAGAACTCCTACCTGATTATGGTTAATATAAGTCTATGCCTGTTATTATAACATGATTCATAAGGAATAGGCGGAAAAATTTCTTAAGATTAAATTCTCTGTCACATGAAAGTGTTAGCGCGGAAAAGAATAAAATTAGATATTATATATATAAACAAGAAAAATGAATATTTGAAAAAGTATGGGATATAGACGATGTGCATAAAAATCAAACGTTAAATATGTGAAAAAGACACGAAATTACCTATTCACTCTTGACATCAATTGGCAAGTTTGATATGCTCAATTCAGATGAGGGAAAGAGATAAATACTGAGTGGGTTGTTACTGTCAGGCAGGCAAAACCAGATTTTATAAGTTAATCGCCGTATGTATGTTGTGTGAGTACAGGCTGGTGAGGTTAACTTATAAGATTTGGTTTTTTTTATTCATAAATTACATTCTGAAATATATTTTGGGAATGCTAACAGCGTAAAACAAACCGGAAACCAGAATTATACTTCCAATCTCCACAGCAGAGGTCAGGTATGATAATCGGAAAAATAATTAATAATAATGTGGTGTCCTCCTGGGATGAGGAGGGTAAGGAAATAATTGTTATGGGCCGCGGCCTGGGTTTTCAGAAGAAAGCCGGGCAGGATGTAGCGGAGGATGGCATAGAAAAGATATTCCGGCTGGAAAGTAAGGATGTGCGGGAACGCTTTAAAGATTTGCTCGCAAGCATGCCGTTAGAATATATTCAGGTATCGGCGGATATTATTTCATATGCAAGAAAAAATCTGAATACAAAGCTCAGCCAGAATGTATATTTGACACTCACCGACCATATTGGTTTTGCAATAGAACGTTTTAAAGACGGAATGGATTTTTCCAATGCCCTTTACCGTGAAATCAAACGGTTTTATCCTCAGGAGTTCGGAATCGGAATGCATGCCCTCAGCCTTATAGAAGAAAGGACCGGGATACGCCTGCCGGACGATGAAGCGGCTTCCATAGCCATTCATCTTGTAGATGCCGAATTTGATATTAAGGTCCGGGATACATGGGCTATGACTAATATGATACAGGATATGATGCAGATACTGGAGAAAAGCCTCAATCTGCCGCCGGAGGATTCCCTTTACAGGGATAGGCTGGCATCCAACCTTAAATTCCTCGCTCACCGGATGCTTCTGCTTCCTCCTGTGGAAGGAAGAGAGGATTACGTATTTGAAGAGTTTGTGAAGAACCACTGCAGCGGGGAATACGCGCTGGCAGGAAAGGTAAAAGAACATGTGAAAGAGCAGTACGGCTGTGAAATGACCGGGGAAGAGCAGATTTATCTGGCCCTGCAGCTGAAGCAGGCCGGCAGCTTTACAGATATGACACAGAATAACAAAAAATGATCAGTCAAAAAGAAGGGATGGATGAAAATGGGCTTATTTGATGTTTTTAAGAAAAAAGGAATTGTTCTCGGATCACCTCTGGAAGGAGAATGTGTTTCCCTGAAGCAGGTAAATGACCCTACCTTCAGTGAGGAAATACTCGGTAAGGGAATCGCAGTAGTGCCTGTTAACGGAAAGGTATATGCACCTGCAGACTGCGAGATAACCACTGTATTTCCCACAGGCCATGCATTGGGACTCACTACGGCGGAGGGTGTGGAAATCCTGATTCACATCGGGCTGGATACGGTTAAGCTTAGCGGACAGCATTTTACAATCCATACGGAGACGGGAGCCAAAGTAAGCAAAGGGGATTTGCTGTTAGAAGCGGATATCGAACAGATTAAGGCCGCCGGATATGATGTCATTACCCCCATGATTGTATGCAATACGTCAGATTATGCTTCTGTCGAGGGAAAAACCGGGAAGATGGTTAAGCCTGGTGACGATTGTCTGGAAATTACCAAGTAAATAGCTGGGAGGAATAACCATGATTAAATGTTCCGGTAAAAGCGTATTAAAAGGGATTGCAATAGGAAGAATATATTTGTACAAAAAGCAGGAATATGTTCTGAAGCAGGAAACTGCGGAAAATCCCGAGGCAGAAGTGGAAAGACTGGAAAAGGCAAAAGAGGCCGCCGGAAGCCAGCTGGAGGAGCTGTATCAGAAAGCATTGGTGGAAGCCGGAGAAGAGCAGGCGATGATCTTTGATGTCCATAAGATGATGTTGGAAGACGAAGATTATCTGGACTCTATCCGCGGGATGATCCGGGATGAAAAAATGAATGCGGAGTATGCCGTGAGCCTTACCGGAGATAATTTCGCAGGTGTTTTCGCAAGTATGGATGACGAGTATATGAAAGCCCGTTCTGCAGATGTCCTGGATATTTCCAAACGTCTGATACGGATACTCGCAGGAGTAGGCGAAGAGGGAATTGTATCGGAAGAACCGGTGATACTGCTGGCAGACGACCTTTCCCCCAGTGAGACTGTGCAGATGGATAAAAGCAAAATACTTGCGATTGTAACCAAGCATGGTTCAACGAATTCCCATACGGCAATTCTGGCCAGGTCCATGAACATTCCGGCTCTTGTACAGACGGATGTAGCCCTTTTGGAAGAGTACAGCGGCGCTAAGGCCGTGGTGGATGGATTCAGCGGTACCTTTATCATCAATCCGGAGGATTCGGTGCTGGATACGATGGTACAGAAAAAGATGGAATATGAAAAAGAACGTACGGCTCTTCAGGAATTAAAAGGTAAAGACAACATTACCTCTGACGGACGCAGAATTAACTTGTATGCCAATATCGGAAATGTATCAGATGTGGATAAGGTACTGGAATCCGATGCCGGCGGAATCGGACTTTTCCGCAGTGAATTTATTTATCTGGGAAGAGAAGATTATCCTTCAGAGGAAGAGCAGTTCCATATATATAAGGAAGTCCTTTCAAAGATGGAAGGCAAGAAGGTAATTATCAGAACCCTGGATATCGGGGCCGACAAACAGGTGGATTATTTTAAACTTCCCAAGGAAGAAAATCCGGCGATGGGCTTTCGCGCTATCCGTATCTGCCTGGAAAGACCTGAGGTTTTCAAAACACAGCTGAGAGCTATTTACAGGGCTTCTGCCTTCGGTACGGCGGCTATTATGTTCCCCATGATTATTTCCGTAGGAGAAATCAGGAAAATAAAGAAAATTGTGGAGGAAGTAAAAGAGGAGCTTACCAAAGAAGGAATCAGCTTCAACCGAGTGGAACTGGGAATCATGATTGAAACACCGGCGGCAGCAGTTATCAGTGATGAACTGGCGAAGGAAGTTGAATTTTTCAGTATTGGAACAAATGACCTGACTCAGTACACGCTGGCTATAGACAGGCAGAATCAGAATCTTGATGATTTTTATGATTCCCACCATGAGGCAGTTCTCCGGCTTATCCGGATGACAGTGGAAAATGGTCATAAAGCGGGAATCTGGGTAGGCATCTGCGGCGAGCTTGGCGGGGATACCACACTGACAAAGACTTTTGTTGATATGGGAGTAGATGAGCTTTCCGTGTCTCCCACCTATGTATTGAGTGTGAGAAAAGCGGTAAGGGATATATAGGCCTGAAGAACTGCTGAAAAAGGTATCTGCCACAATTCCATAATAACGGATAGTGGTTTTGATAAAAATATGAAGAAGGGAGACAGACGTACATGAAAGAATTTAAGTATACGATCACTGACGAGCTGGGAATCCATGCAAGGCCTGCGGGTCTTCTGGTAAAGAAGGCTGCAGAATTTGCCAGCACAGTTTCCGTGGATAACGGAACCAAGAAGGGGGACGCAAAGAAAATTATGTCCCTGATGATGATGGCCGTGAAACAGGGCCAGACTGTTACTTTTACTATAGAAGGACCGGATGAAGATGCTGCGGCACAGGCGCTGGAAGCCTTCATGAAAGAGAACCTGTAAACAAGTTGTATTCTAAAGGAAAGAGAATTCCTTTTGAATAAAGAAAAAGTTCTGTAGCTAGGGCAGAACAGAAAAAGAAGGGGGCAATTTTAATTATGATGAAGTATTTGCAAAGATTAGGTAAGTCCTTGATGCTGCCGGTTGCTTGTCTGCCGGTTTGCGGTATCCTGATGGGCGTTGGGTACATTTTGGCCCCTGCCGCTATGGCTGGTGAGGTTGCGGGCTTTACAGCAGGCGGTGTTGCCTATACTATCGGTTTATTCCTGATTAAAGCCGGTGGTGCTCTGATTGATAATATGGCATGGCTTTTTGCCATTGGTGTCGCTGTTGGTATGTCTGATGATAATGACGGTACCGCAGGTCTGGCAGGTCTGGTATCTTTCCTGATGATTACCACACTGCTCAGCTCCGGCACAGTAGCAGGTCTGACCGGTGCGGATGCAGATCCTGCATTCGCCAAAATCAATAACCAGTTTGTCGGTATCCTGGCCGGTCTGATTGGTGCAACATGCTATAATAAATTCAAAGGAACCAAGCTTCCCGATGCACTTTCTTTCTTCAGCGGCAAGCGTGCGGTTGCAATTGTAACAGCTATGTTCTCTATCCTTGCTTCCGCAATATTGTTCTTTATATGGCCTCTGCTGTTTGGCGGTTTGGTTAAACTGGGAGAAAGCTTCCTGGGAATGGGCGCTGTAGGTGCAGGTATTTATGCATTCTTCAACCGTCTGCTGATTCCTTTCGGTCTGCATCATGCATTGAACTCCGTATTCTGGTTCGACGTTGCAGGAATTAATGACCTCGGAAACTTCTGGGGAAATACAGGTACTTACGGACAGACTGGTATGTACATGACAGGATTCTTCCCGTTCATGATGTTTGGTCTTCCTGCTGCCTGTCTGGCGATGTATCATACAGCTAAATCCAATAAGAAGAAAGTAGTTTATGGTCTGCTTGCATCCGCAGCATTCTGTTCTTTCTTCACCGGTGTAACAGAGCCTATCGAATTCTCTTTCATGTTCCTGGCTCCCGGGCTGTATCTCGTTCATGCATTATTAGCCGGTATTACTGCAGGTATTACCGTAGCACTTCCTGTCAGAGCAGGTTTCTCCTTCTCCGGCGGCGCCATTGACCTTGTATTGAGTTCCTTTACGCCTTTAGCCGAGAATCCCTGGTTAGTGCTTCCGATAGGTATCGTAGTAGGTATCCTGTACTATGTAATCTTCCGTTTTGTTATTACCAAATTCAACCTTAAGACACCTGGCCGTGAAGATGATGATCTGGAAGCCGAAAAGAGCGTGGTTCTGTCAAACAACGACTTTACAGCAGTTGCCAAGGTTGTTCTTGAAGGAATTGGCGGTAAAGAAAACGTGAAGTCTCTGGATAACTGTATTACCAGACTTCGTTTCGAAATCAATGATTACACCAAGGTAGATGAGAAGAAAATCAAATCAGCCGGTGTTGCGGGTATTATCAGACCCAGCAAGACATCCGTTCAGGTAATTGTAGGAACCAAGGTTCAGTTCGTAGCGGATGAAATGAAGAAAATGCTTTAATAAAAGCATACAGAACCCAAATTTTCCTGCCTAGCACAGTCGGAAGCTCCGTAACAGGAGCTTCCGAATTTGGTTATAAAGACTTTTTGGACAAATATGGTTAAAAAAAGACCGGATTGTACATAGAACAGTCTGGAGACTGGCTGTATAATAGTTTATAATATAAGGGAAACGTATATACTAAATACATTGAGAAGGAGCAGTAAAAATGAAAATTATTAAAGCTAAGGATTATATGGACATGAGCAGGAAAGCGGCAAATATTATTTCCGCACAGGTTATTATCAAGCCGGATTGTGTACTGGGGCTTGCTACCGGTTCCACGCCTGTCGGGACCTATAAGCAGCTTGTGGAATGGTACAATAAAGGGGATCTGGACTTCTCCGAGGTTACCTCTGTTAATCTGGATGAATACAAGGGGCTGACCAGAGATAATGACCAGAGCTACTATTATTTTATGAATGACAATCTTTTTAAACATGTAAATATTAATAAGGAAAGAACCCATCTTCCTGACGGAACGGAGCCGGACAGCGCGAAGGCATGTGATGATTACAATAAGGTGATCGCGTCTGTGGGAGGAATTGATCTTCAGCTTCTTGGCCTGGGCCATAACGGACATATCGGCTTTAATGAACCCGCTGACAGCTTCGAACTGGAAACCCATTGTGTGGATTTGACAGAGTCTACCATTAAGGCAAACCAGCGTTTCTTCGCTTCCTATGATGAAGTTCCCAAACAGGCATATACTATGGGGATTAAAACGATTATGCAGGCTAAAAAGGTTCTTGTGGTTGTAAGCGGGGAAGATAAGGCTGAGATCGTTAAGAAGGCATTTTTCGGACCGGTAACGCCTCAGGTTCCTGCATCGGTTCTCCAGCTTCATAATGATGTGGTTGTAGTTGCAGATGAGGCGGCGCTTTCCGGAATCTGACAGAACATTCCTTACTTATGTGGCTGGAATAAAGCATTCTAGGAGGATAATGATATGATAATACAAAGCAAGCAGGTATGGATAGCCGGACAGTTTCTCGCCATGCAGCTGGAAGTAAATGACGGAAAAATAACGGACATCCTTCCTTATGGTACAAAAGAAGCGGATGAGGATTATGGCGAAAAGCGTATCCTTCCCGGTTTTATAGATGTGCATACCCATGGAGCTTATGGTTTTGATACGAATGACGCCGAACCGGAAGGACTGCGTGACTGGATGAAACGTATTCCTGAAGAGGGTGTAACAGCTATCCTCCCCACTACGGTAACGCAGATGCCGGAGGTCCTGACCGAAGCGTTGAGAAATGTTGCGGCCGTGGTTAAGGAAGGCTATGAAGGCGCAGAAATCCTGGGTGTTCATTTTGAAGGCCCTTATCTGGACATGGAATATAAGGGGGCGCAGCCTCCTGAGGCTATTGCCACCGCGGCTGTAGAGCAGTTTAAAATGTACCAGGAAGCGGCGGAAGGCCTGATCAAATATATTACCATGGCCCCTGAACATGACAGGAATTTTGCCCTTACCAGACACTGCCGGGAAACCGGTGTTGTAGTGAGTATGGGGCATTCCTCTGCGACTTATGAGCAGGCTATGCTGGGTATTGCCAATGGTGCGACCAGCATGACCCATGTTTATAACGGAATGACACCTTATCATCACAGAAAGCCGGGACTTGTGGGTGCTGCTTTCCGTGTAAGGGATATTTACGGTGAAATCATCTGCGATGGCTGTCATTCCCATCTGGCGGCATTAAATAACTATTTCCAGGCCAAGGGCAGGGATTATGGAATTATGGTAAGTGATTCGCTCCGTGCAAAGCACTGCCCTCCGGGCGGCAGCTATCAGCTGGGAGGCCATGATATTGAAATTGGGGAAGACGGACTCGCCAGACTGAAGGGGACCGATACAATTGCAGGAAGTACATTGAATATGAATAAGGGACTTAAGATTCTGGTGGAAAAAGCCCTGGTTCCTCTGGATGCTGCCATTAATTCTTGTACGCTCAACCCTGCCAGATGTCTCGGAGTGGATGACCGAAAGGGAAAACTGGTGGTAGGATACGATGCGGATATTGTGGTGTTGGAAGACAACTACGATGTGGTTCAGACCTACTGCAGAGGGAAGAAGATGCTGTAACAGATAACAAGTCTGTAAATCATACGGATGCCGTGCTTTTATGTACGGCATCCGGCCTATTGCGCTATGATTTTATTGGCTGTATGTTTAACGGTTCAGGCCTGTCTGAACTGTAATTGTGTTCTGAATGGATAGTAATAACGGAATAGACTTTATCTTTTGATTATGTTACTATATGCATATAGGAGGTATAGCTTATGACAGATTCTGAAAAACTTGATTTATTGCTGAAGCAAATGGGGGCTATGGATGAACGGTTTACACAGCTGGATAATCGTCTTATGAAGTTGGAAAATGGCGTGACTGATATTCGTTTGACACTGGAAAATGAAACAGGCCCCAATATAAGAAGAGTTGCCGAAGGGCATCTGGATCTTTCACGCAAGCTTGACGAGGCATTAAAAGTGGAAAATGAAAAAGAAATGCTTATTATCCGTGTTAATACATTAGAAAATGAAATGCGCCGTATGAAAGATAAAATAAACAGTTTTGCATAGTACTGTTTTTGCTGTATTTATATTACATAAGAGAGGAATACTTTATTTTCTGAGGTTACTCTCTTATTTTTTTGTCTTTTTAAGAAAAATCTTTTATATCTGGTAATTTTAGTATATATTAATATAAGAGCGGAGGAAACTATATATAGGTTTCCTTTCCACATGGATGATATGCGCAAAGGAAGGAGGCCGTCCGGATGGATTGTAAGCAGGCTGAAAAACTGATACCTGATTTTATTAAGGGAGAAATGGAAACCAGGGCGGCAAAGCAGTTCCTGGAGCATGTGAAGAAGTGTCCATCCTGTAAAGAGGAGCTCAGTATTCAGTTCCTGGTTACGGTGGGAATGGAACGTCTGGAGGACGGGGATGCTTTTAATTTAAATGATGAACTGTCCGCAAGACTTCAAATGGCGGAAAGCCATGTAAAAATACGCCAGAGACTGCAGCGGGGATTATATTATTTTGAAGTGATCGCCATGCTGATAGTGATTCTGGTTATGACAACGGTGGTATTTATATGAGTAAAAAGATGGTTCTGATTGACGGGCACAGCATACTGAACAGAGCGTTCTATGGTGTGCCTGATTTGAGTAATGCGCAGGGGCTTCATACCAATGCGGTATATGGCTTCCTGAATATTATGTTTAAAATACTGGAGGAAGAAAAGCCTGAATTCCTGGCGGTGGCATTTGATGTACATGCGCCTACATTCCGGCATGAGCTTTATAAGGAGTATAAGGGGACAAGAAAGCCCATGCCCGAGGAGCTGCGGGAGCAGGTGCCTGTTATTAAGGAAGTGCTGAAGGCTATGGGAGTTTGTACTGTGGAAAAGGCAGGTCTTGAGGCGGATGATATCCTGGGAACCCTGGCGAAGAAGGGGGAAAAGGATGGGATGGAGGTTGCCCTGGTATCGGGTGACAGGGATCTTCTTCAGATTGCCAGTGACCATATAAAAATCCGGATTCCCAAAACCAAGGGCGGAAAGACGGAAATCGAGGATTATTATGCAAAAGATGTGGAGGACGCGTATCAGGTAACTCCGGTACAGTTTATTGAACTGAAGGCGCTGATGGGCGATTCTTCCGATAATATTCCGGGGGTTCCCAAGGTAGGGCCCAAGACTGCGACGGAACTCATGGTACAGTACGGTTCCCTGGATAATATATATGCTCATCTGGATGATATAAGCAAAAAAAGTATCCGCGAATCTCTTGCTGAAAACAAGGATCTGGCGGATCTGAGCAAGGTCCTTGCAACGATCCATACAGATTGTGATCTGGATGTAACCTGGGACATGGTGAGCATGCAGGACTTATTTACACCGGAGGCATATACGCTGTTTAAACAGCTGGAATTTAAAAATCTGCTCGGGCGTTTTGAAGAGGAGGCGGTTACCCAAAACAGCCAGAAGGATTCTTTCTTCATGACATCCGATCTCACGGAAGCTGAAACTGCATTTGCGGAAGCGGGTAAGGCGGAGAGAGCGGCATTTCTGGTACTGGAGGACAGTAGTAAAGATGAGGATTTCGCAGCGCTGGCTTTGGCGGCGGCACCGGATAAGATATGGATTTTACGGCCCCAGGGCTTCCTGACCAAAGAATACCTGACAGGGAAGCTGGCCGAACTGGCCGATAAAGGGACCAAACTTTCGACCTTTCAGATCAAGCCGCAGTATGCATATCTGAACCAGGATGAGACAGGGCAGTTTTTTGATGTACTGATTGCCGCTTATCTGCTGAATCCGTTGAAAAATGATTACAGCATCGAGGATATAGCCAATGAGCAGCTGGGGCTTATGATCCAGAGCCGTCAGCAGCTTCTGGAGAAGCTTTCTCTGACGAAGGCGGCACAGGAAAAGGAAGAGGCATTTCAGGAATATGCGGGTTTTGCCGTTTATACCATTTTCCTTGCACAGCCGCTCCTTCAGGAAAAATTACAGGAAACAGAGATGGAAAATCTGTTCCGTGAGATAGAGATGCCTCTGACCAGGGTCCTTCATGAAATGGAAAAAGAAGGGGTGGAAGTACGCCCGGAGGAATTGAAGGCCTACGGGGATGCGTTGGTAGACCGAATCAATGAGCTGGAGAATTCCATTCATAAGCAGGCCGGAGAAGATTTTAATATCAATTCGCCGAAGCAGCTGGGAGAAGTCCTTTTTGAGAAAATGAAGCTTCCCGGAGGGAAGAAAACAAAGACAGGCTATTCCACAGCGGCGGATGTTCTGGAAAAGCTGGCGCCGGAATTCCCCATTGTATCGGAGATATTGGAATACAGAGGACTGGCGAAGCTGAAATCTACCTATGCCGACGGCCTGGCGGTATATATCGGAGAAAATAACCGGATTCATACCACACTGAACCAGACAATTACGGCAACAGGAAGAATCAGCTCCACAGAGCCGAACCTTCAGAATATTCCCATGCGTATGGAGCTGGGAAGGCTTATCCGGAAGGTTTTTGTGCCGAAGGAAGGCTATCTGTTTACCGATGCGGATTATTCTCAGATAGAGCTGCGTGTTCTCGCCCATATGTCAGGGGATGAACAGCTGATTGAAGCATACCGTTCCGATGCAGATATCCACAGAATTACGGCATCCAAGGTGTTCCACACGCCTTTTGAGCAGGTGACGGATCTTCAGAGAAGGAATGCCAAGGCGGTTAATTTCGGAATCGTATATGGGATCAGTTCTTTCGGTTTAAGCCAGGATTTGAGCATTTCCAGAAAAGAGGCATCCCAGTATATAGAGGAGTATTTTAAAACCTATCCTAAGGTGAAAGAATTCCTGGACGAAGAAGTGGAGAAAGCGAAGGAGAATGGCTATTCCATTACCATGTTCGGAAGAAGAAGACCGGTGCCTGAACTGAAGTCCAGTAATTTTATGCAGCGTTCCTTCGGGGAGAGAGTGGCTATGAATGCCCCGATACAGGGAACTGCGGCGGACATCATTAAAATTGCCATGATACGTGTATGGAAGCGGCTGAAAGAGGAAAATCTGAAGTCCAGACTGATTCTCCAGATCCATGATGAATTGTTGGTGGAAACGGCGCAGGATGAGCTGGAACAGGTTGCCGCCATAATGGAAAAAGAAATGAAAAACGCTGCGGATCTGGCGGTATCTCTGGAAATTGATCTTCATACGGGGAAAAACTGGTACGAAGCAAAATAAGAGGAGCGGATTTAAGATGAAGCTGATTGGTATTACCGGCGGCGTAGGAGCGGGAAAGACCCAGGTGCTTTCCTATCTGGCTTCTCACTGCAGCTGCCGTATCCTGCTGGCGGATGATGTGGCAAATGAAGTGAAGCTGCCCGGACAAGAATGTTACGGGCAGCTTGTGGAATTGTTAGGTGAAGAAGTTCTGGACGCGGAGGGCAGGATAGACAAGGGGAAAATGGCTGCCATAATTTTTGCGGACAGGGAACTGCTCGCAAAAGTGAACGCGATCATCCATCCTGCGGTGAAAGTATACATATTACAGGAAGTGGATAAGGAAAGAAAAGCGGGACGTATTGCATTCTTTTTTCTGGAAGCGGCGCTGCTGATTGAAGAGGGATATGGAAAAGTTGCGGACGAACTCTGGTATATCCATGCCGATGCGGATATCAGGCGCAGGCGTCTTAAGGAAAGCAGAAACTATACGGATGAAAAGATTGACCGGATTTTTGCCAGCCAGCTGTCTGAGGAAGAATTCCGCAGGAACTGCGTCAGGGTCATTGAAAATAACGGAGATTTGCAGGAAACCTATGCGCAGCTGGAAAATGCGCTTAAGAAAGCCTGATTTTACATGGATGGCTTTTTTCCCTTGCAAGAATGATCCGGATATGGCATATTAGTACATGGATATAAAATGGACAGGGCGAAAGATAAGGAGTTAAAAAGATTATGAGACTGTGCAGCATTGCCAGCGGCAGCAGCGGAAACTGCATTTATGTAGGGACGGATACCACACATGTTCTGGTGGATGTGGGAATCAGCAGAAAGAGGACGGAGGAAGGGCTCAACAGCCTGGGAATATGTCCCGGTGAGCTGGATGCGATTTTCGTGACTCATGAACATAGTGACCACATCAGTGGTCTGGGCGTGTTTTCCCGCAAATACAACGTTCCCATATATGCGACTCCTAAAACTCTGGATGCCATCCGGGGATGCAGAAGCCTCGGAGCGATAGATGACGGTCTGTTCCAGACGGTAAAAGCGGATGAAAGCTTTACCATAAAGGATATGACGGTTAATCCCATGCGGATTTCCCATGATGCGGCGGAGCCGGTGGCTTACCGATTCTCTTACGGAAAACAGAAAATCGGTGTGATAACGGATCTGGGCACATACAATGATTATACGATAGAATCACTGAGAGGGATGGATGCCCTCCTTCTGGAAGCGAATCATGATGTGAACATGCTTCAGGTAGGGCCTTATCCTTACCCTTTAAAACAGCGGATACTGGGAGACCGGGGACATCTTTCCAATGAAAATTCAGGAAGATTGTTAAGCCGGCTGCTTCATGATAAGCTTCAGTATATTGTGCTGGGGCATCTGAGCAAAGAAAACAACCTGCCGGAGCTGGCCTATGAGACGGTAAAGCTGGAGATTACCCAGTCGGATACCCAATATAAAGCGGGGGATTTCCCGATTCAGGTGGCAAAAAGAAGCGAGGTTTCCCGTTTGATCGAAATCGCATAAGGAAAATTGGAGGAAAGCATATGAAAAAAACTATTATAACGGTAGTAGGACATGATACGGTTGGAATTATAGCCAGAGTGTGTACGTATCTTGCGGAAAACAATATTAATATCCTGGATATCAGCCAGACTATTGTACAGGGCTATTTCAATATGATGATGATTGTGGACAT